>Ga0172377_10003288_pt1 | contig 16579 bp, 12 predicted proteins | sample Pumphouse3metaG_FD_119749 | JGI IMG/M metagenome (GOLD analysis project Ga0172377, IMG submission 119749) | Leachate microbial communities from a municipal landfill in Southern Ontario, Canada - Pumphouse #3 metaG | ecosystem: Engineered > Solid waste > Landfill > Unclassified | place: Canada...
AAGCAATATACAAATAATTGAACTTGGCCCTTGGACGCTTAACAATGGATTGAGGACGGGAGAGTTTATTACTGCAATTAATGAGCTAAAACAAATATTAGAGCATATACCAATAGACAGACAATTAGTAGCATCTAAGTCAGGTTTAATATTGGAATCTTTATTAGATTTTATTACCTATAAATATAGGTTAAAATTACCAAGAAACACAAGGAATGAATATATGTTAGGTCAATTAATAAAGAGCATTGATAATAAGATAAAAAAAGAATTGAAAATAATTCGATTATCTAAGTTAAACAGCAATGATTTTATACATTTAGCTGATTTACTTGAACGGTGCTATAGTTATCAATGGATAAGAAATTGTATCGGTTGTCATTTTAGTGAACTTGGTGGTACTATTTCAGATAATGAAGTAATTGAATTTGCAAAAACTGTAATAGAATTATCTGAATCTATGATATGCCCAAAATGCCATTCATTACCAACCAAAAAATCATCTGGTTCTTATTGGCAATGTGAATGTAAGGATGACCCTATTATAATGTTACCATTTGTGTATCCAGGTGAAGAATCATCAATAATAGAAGATGAATAGAAGTAATAGTATAAGATTTCTATATATTTATTATGTTTGCACTACAAAGAGTTTGTCATAATATAGAATATATAATTCTATTATCAAATTACATATAATGGATGGTAAAAGTATGTGTACAAAAGGTCCAATTGAAATTAGAAACTTGCAAAATGTATTAAATGATACCTTCGGAAATATTATTCAATTAAGTAATACTGGTAATGAGGACGAAAAAAAAAGAGAATTCTATAGCAAATCATTAGCTGCTTATACTCTTATGAAAATTACGGATTGTAGCCAACAAGATGCCGTAAATTCATTAATAGATGGTAATAATGATTGTGGTATTGATGCTATATATATTGACTATTCTCAGAAAAAGTATTACTTAGTTCAATCTAAATATTGTGAAAAAGGTAATTCTGAACCCAGTTTAAGTGATGTAAGCAAATTTGGTAATGGAGTTGATTATTTTTTAAATTCTAAATGGGATAATTTCAAATATAATATTAATTTTGAAAAAAGATTACCCGATTTTCAAAAATGTCTTGCGACGGAAGGAATGAAATGCTATATTATATTAGTTTACTCAAGTTTTAACGAATTACATATTGACAGAATTCTAATATTTGACAATCTGAAGTATCATTCAAGTGAAGGTTATATTACATTTAAACATTACAATTTAGAGGTTATTAATGAATGGATTATAAATGATGAAAAACAATATGATCAAACATCTATAAGCTTAAGATTTTTTTCTCCTAGCATAGTAAACACACCATATAAAGTTATTCATGGAATTGTTGACATAAAAGAAATTAATAAGTTATACGATGATTATAGAGATAAAATGATAGTAGTTAATATACGAAATTATAAGGGTCTTACTCAAGTAAATAATGATATCATTAAGACAATTTACGATAAACCAGAGTTATTTTATTTATATAATAATGGAATAACAGCATATTGTAAACAATGGAATATAATTCCAAGAGATGAAAGAAATAATGAAGAAAAAGAAATTAAAATATATGGGTTTCGAATTGTTAATGGTTCTCAAACAGTGGGTGCTATTAATGAATATTTTTTAAAGGACAATAAAGAAATAACGAGTTATGTTTATTTGAAATTGATATCATTAGATAATTGTCAAAGTGATAGAGAATTTATTATGAATCTTATAAAATATACAAATAGCCAAAATAGAATTAACCCTGAAGATTTTATTGCTTTAGACCCTAATCAGATTAGATATCATAAAACACTTAAATTGCAAAATGTATATTACAAATATAAAGAAGAGAAAAATAATAAATGGCCACATGATAGGAGATTTGATTATAAGGAATCATGTAGAGCTCTGGCTTGTAAATATTCTGCTGATTACCAAATAATCAGATTAATATTGATAAATAATACAAAACTATATAGTTATGATACTGGTATTAGCCTTTTTCGTCAAATTAATTCTCCAGAAACTCTTTGGCGTCTTGTACAAATTAAGAGGATTGTGGAAAAGTATATGAAAGAATATGTATCAGCTGAAGTAGGATTGAGAAAAGAGTTCTTTTCCTATTCAAAGTGGCTTATACTTCATATTATATACAAACAGATAAATTTTGATACTGAAGAAAACTTGTTTTTATCTGAAGAAGAAATTAGTATATTATCAGAAAAAGTCAATGAAATTTCAGAAATAGTTTGGAATGTTTTAACAGATAAAGGATACATAAATTCAGAACAAAAAGAATTTTATAATCCTAGTAGGACAGTACGCTCTATCTTTATTGATATTACTATATGTGATACAATTATAAAGGAAACTTTAAAAAGAATAAATATGAATGAGAGATCAGAATGAATATTAATAAATTAGAACTAACATGGATTGGGAAGGAAAAAAAGCCAAAACTTGAACCACGAGTTTTGATTGAAGATTTTGAAAAATCGTATTATGCTGAGCAGAGAGTTTCAGAAAAAGACATCTATGATAATATGTTGATTTTCGGAGATAACCTCTTAGCATTAAAAGCACTGGAAACAGAATATATAGAAGAAGTAAAATGTATATATATAGATCCGCCTTATAATACAGGCAGTGCATTTGAATTATATGATGACGGAATAGAGCATTCTATCTGGTTATCTTTAATGAGAGATAGATTGTTACTATTGTATAAATTATTACGCCCAGATGGTGTTATATTTATTTCTATAGATGATAATGAATATGCATATTTATCAGTTCTTATGGATGAAATATTTGAAAGGAAGAATTATTGTGGAACTTTAATATGGGAAAAGAAAAAGAAGCCATCATTCCTCAGTAGTAATATGGGAATTATAACAGAATACATTTTATGTTATGCAAAGGACCGTTCTAAAGCTCCTGCTTTTATTTATGGGACAACTACAGAAAGTAAAAAATATCCAATAAATAATGCAGGTAATGGTATAAGAATAATAAAATTTCCTCCTCATTCAGTAAAAATAATGTTAGAAGATACAACAATAGAACCTCAAGATATGTCTGAAGGCAAAATTATAACAAGGCTTCTTGACCCTGTAACTATATATGATTCATACAATGTAAATTCATTTAGATTAGAAGGAGAATGGAGATACTCCCAAGAAAAATTAGACCAAATAATCACAGAAGGAGATGAATTAATTATAAGTAAAATACCCTTTAGACCTAATCATATCAAAAAAGGAGGAGATCCTAAAAAATTAAAGAACTTGCTGTCATCTTCTCACTATAATATGGCTACTTATGAAGATGCAACAGCTGAAAGTAGAGCAATGTTTGGACATGATAATAGCTTTCCATATCCAAAACCAGAAATGCTTATCCAATTACTTATTAATTCGGTAACAAAAGAAGGTGACATAGTTCTTGATTCATTTGCAGGTTCAGGAACGACAGGAGCGGTAGCACATAAAATGGGTAGAAGATGGATAATGGTAGAGCTTGGAGAACATTGTCACACTCATATTATACCCAGAATGAAAAAAGTTATAGATGGAACGGATCAGGGAGGTATAAGTAAAGATGTAAACTGGAAGGGTGGAGGTGGCTTTAGATATTATCGGTTAGCTCCTTCATTGCTGGAAAAGGATAAATGGGGAAATTGGGTTATCAGCAAGGACTATAATAAAGAACTTTTAGCTGAAGCAATATGTAAACTTGAGGGTTTTATTTATGCACCAAGTGAAACAATATTCTGGCAGCAGGGTTATTCCACTGATAGTGATTATATCTATGTTACTACGCAAATACTTAATGAAGAGCAAATAAGGTTAATTAGTGAAGAAGTGGGAGATAATAGAACTTTACTAATCCTTTGTCTTGCTTTCACAGCTGATGTTTCCAAGTTCAATAATTTAACTGTGAAAAAGATTCCGAAGCAGATTCTAAATAAATGTGAATACGGTAAAGATGATTACAGTTTGAATATCAAGAATCTTCCTTTGATGGAGCAACCCGAAAAACAAAGCAGTATATTTGAAGAGGGGGAAATATGAATCCGGAAAGAGAAGTAAATGCCATATCAGGTCGTTTAAGTTTGCGTTCTCCGCAAAGAAAGTCGTTGGAAATATTAAACAGGATAACAGAAATATATGATTTGAATTCTGCAATTAAGGATAAAAAATCAATTGATTCTACCGAGGTTTTGAGCACGATAAAGAAAGAATTTCCCCAAATTAAGGATTTTGAAAGGGATTTTCCTTCTTTTTGTTTTGCTTTGGCTACTGGAGTAGGAAAAACCCGTTTGATGGGAGCTTTTATAACTTTTCTATACAGGGTTTTCGGAATATGCAACTATTTTGTTTTAGCACCCAATCTGACAATTTACAATAAACTTCAACAGGATTTTACTCCCAATACACCTAAGTATGTTTTTAATGGGATATCGGAATTTGCTGTAAATCCTCCTGTGTTAATAACAGGTGATAATTATAATAAGCAATCTACTATTCAATCAGACAGGTCAGGTCAAGCCATTATGGAGAGTGTAATAAGTGAAATTAGAATAAACATTTTCAATATCTCTAAAATAAATTCCGAAGTTAGAGGGGGTAAAGAGCCAAAGATTAAAAGATTATCCGAATACCTGGGGCAAAGTTATTTTGAGTATTTAGCTACCTTGCCGGATTTGGTTTTAATTATGGATGAGTCACATCGCTATAGAGCAACTGCAGGTGCAAGAGCAATTAATGAATTGAAGCCGATTTTAGGATTGGAATTAACCGCTACACCTTTTGTAGAAACAACCAGGGGTCCTGTTCCCTTTAGAAATGTGATCTATAGCTATCCTTTGGCGAAAGCGATGGAAGATGGATTTGTAAAAGAACCGGCTGTAATAACTCAGAAAAACTTTGATCCCAAAAACTTTAGTTCGGATGCTTTGGAAGAAATTAAACTGAAAGATGGAATAAGTTTGCATGAAATTACTAAAGTAGAATTAGCCACTTATGCCAAGCAAAATGGAAAGCCACTTGTAAAACCTTTTGTTTTAGTTATAGCCAGAGATACATTACATTCCGGAAAATTGCTGGAGAAAATAAAATCAGATGATTTTTTCGGAGGCAGATATAAAGATAAAGTTATTCAAGTTGATTCCAGTGTAACCGGAGAAAAAGAAGATGAGATGATTGAGCGTTTGCTTAATGTGGAAAAGTGGGAAGAACCGACAGAAATAGTTATCCATGTAAATATGTTAAAAGAGGGCTGGGATGTTACCAATCTTTATACTATCGTTCCTTTAAGAGCCGCTAATGCCAGAATATTAATTGAACAATCAATTGGAAGAGGACTACGTTTACCTTATGGAAAGAGAACAGGTGTAGAAAGTATAGATCGTTTGAATATTGTTGCTCACGATAAATTTCAGGAAATATTGGATGAAGCAAATCGACCGGATTCCGTTATTCATTTAGAGCAGTTTATTTTAGATCCGGATAAGGATTTAGCGGGTTTGCAGACAGTAGAAAGCTATCCGGAAAGTGAAACAATTTTTGCTGAAAAGCAAATTAACCCCGATCTGCAATATGAATATACACTTCAGAAACAGGAAGAACTCTTTACTTCTGTAATAGAAAAGAAAATTGCCCGCTTAACTTATGAAACAATAAAAAAATATGAAAATCAGCCAAACAGTAAAGCTTTGACTGACGATTCTATCCAGCAACTCATTGTTCAAGAAGTAAAACAAAATCTTACAGTAGAACAACTGGAATTACAAGGATTATTGGAAGAAGTTGATATTGCACGAATAGTTAAATCAACTACAGATTATGTAATAGAAAAAATTATAGATATCCCACGAATACATTTAGCACCCATTGGAGATATATCTATTGACTATCATCCGTTTGAGCTTGATTGCTCTAAATTGAATTATAATCCTGTGTCTAGAGAACTTTATGCACAGTTACTAAGGACAAATGAACAGCAACAGATTACCGGCAAATCATATTATAAAAAAGAAACCCGTCTGGAGGACTATATTGTTAGAGAACTATATAATTATGACGATGTTGCTTATGATGTTCATTCAGATTTTATTTATGCGCTTGCAGGTCAAGCAGTAAATCATTTTCTAAGTTATTTAAAAGATGAAAAAGAAGTAACTAAAGTTTTGGTATACTATCAAAAAGCAATTGCAGAATATATTCATACTCAGATGGTAGAGCATCAATATGAAAAACCAGTGGAATATGAAGTTGTCTTAAGTAAGGGCTTTACAGAACTAAAAAAATCGGCATATACTGCAAGGAAAGATGATCAGGTATGTAATTTTCAAACAACCCCTGCTGATAAAAGCAAAATACCTTCAATGCTTTTCGGGGGCTATAAAAAGTGCCTTTATCAGATATGTAAATTCCAATCCTATCAAGAATTGCTTATGTCCAGAATATTGGAAAGAGATGCTCTAAAATGGTTCAAACCGGCTATAGGTCAATTTCAGATATTTTATAAAAAAACAGGAATATATCAGGTTGAATATGTTCCCGATTTAATAGCTGAAACAGAAAATGAAATCTTTATGATTGAAGTTAAATCTATTATGGAATTGGAAGATAGTATTGTATTAGCTAAAAAAGATGCTGCTATAAAATGGTGTAATCTTGCAACATCACACAATTTGAAACATTCAGGCAAACCTTGGATTTATCTCTTAATTCCTCATAATGCAATAGGTGATTTTACAGATTTAATGTCTCTTGCACAGCAGTATAAAGTATAAATATTGTTTATTTTGAATATAATGTAGTTGGTAAAAGAATGAACAGGATTAAAAGGATGTCAGAGATTTTAGATGATAATTATTTTTATAGATTGTTCAATATGTGGAACTTTAAAATGTATTATTTTGGCAATGGAAAATGGTACAAAGATTAAATTGACAGAATAGTGTGTTTTTATAACTTAAATATAGCTTGAGAAGATGAGGTGGGGAATTAACTTACATAGCTCTAGACTTCTTGATCTCTCTACTTAGATAGACCCGTTTGAGGGGATTGAGACTTCCTTCCTCTCCGCTTACCAAGTAAGCAAAGAGTTGTGTATAAAAATTGAATTGACCCGTTTGAGGGGATTGAGACTCGGGATGTCCGGTTGCGGGAGCGACGAAATCGCATCTGTATTATAAAAATTGAATTAACCCGTTTGAGGGGATGCCTATCATAGATTTTACTGTAAGTCAGGAGTCATTTGCGCCAAAATAACTTTATTCCTTACGATAACTTTCAAGGCACAAAGGACTTATGACGGCGTTAGGTAATTTTGGGTTGCATTTTGCTAAAATATAGGAAAATAGTTACCGAGAATTTCATAGTGGTTCCATAATTACTAAGGAGCTTATCATAGAAAAGTAAACGATAACCTTAGCCAATCAAGAGATAATAAACCACATATCAAAGCACAAGCATTTTCTTAACGACATAGAATTAGTAATAAACTGGGATAGAATCAATAAAGTATTATCCAAGGTAGAAATAAGGCGCCAATCTGGAGCCGATAGAGATGCATATTCAGCCGAAGTTATGTTTCGGATTATGCTGATCCAGTCCTGGTATCAGCTATCCGATTATCAGATGGAAGAACAACTGAATTACAATAGAATGATACAGGATAGAACGCAGTTTTGGAAGTTTGAAGAAATATTTTGGTTGGGATAGATCTATTATAGGACTGAAGAAAACTGCAGATTATTTGCTGATGTGGGTAATTGCCTTTAATTTAAAACGCAGTGTAAAAATTTTACGAGCATAATAGAGGAGAGCTGTGCCCAGATTACGGGAAAAGGGTAAAAAATGAACAAAAAGAGGGTTTTGTGAAGGCAAAAAGGTAAAAATCAGGTAAAAATACTTCATTTTTTCGAATATTTCTCCCATTTAGTCAAAAATTATCAAGATAATGTCATTGCTCCTAATTGTTCAATGGTCTTAGAGAGAAAAAGAGAGAAAAAGAAAAAAAATAACCCAAGTTTCGCTTTTTTTTAGCTAATACGATTTTGCTTATATAAATACAAGTATAGATTATGTAATTTTTACAATTAAAATAATTAACAAACTCTATTACAGCAGATGTTAAACTTCATGTTGCTAAGTATAGACACCGATCTGAAAGTTAGCCTTCAGTTATTTTTGAGATATTCCAGGATTTCTTTGTTTCGTAGGTTTGAAGAAAATGCCTCTATCCATTTTCTGAGTTTGAGTCTGACCCTCAGCAATGAGCTCACTCAGATACTTATTAAGTTCATTGATGTGCAATCCCAGAATATCGCAAAGGTCTTTGTCTGTACAAGGTCGTCTCATAATGGTCTGGATGATCTGCTTTGAAATATCCTGATTGAAACTGCGGATCTGCTTTCTGGCTTGAGGATTGGTAATGATTTCTGCCCTTATAGGTTTCATAAATTCACAGATATCCTCCAGCTTTTTTTGAGACAGAGGTTTTATCCAGTTTTCTGTTCCTGGACGGTCCAGAGTATTGAGTTGGAGGATATCTGGATTAATTTTTGTAATTGTTTGCTTCAGATTCTGCAATTCTTTCTTGGTGTCATTAAGCCCGGGTACCAGAAACAGCTCTAAAAGTATCTGTCCTTTGAATTCCTGTCTAAGTTGGATTAGTCCCTCAACTATCTGAACATTGGAAAGGTCCTTATGGGGACGGTTCAACTTGTGGAAAACATTTTCTGAAACAGCATCCAAGCTGGGCAGTATAATGTCAGCAAGTAAAACTTTTTCCCTTACCTCCTTATCAAAAAACAGAGTTCCATTGGTCAGGATGGCAACCTTGTAGCGAGGAAAATTTTCTTTGATGTAATTAATAGCCATTCCCAATCCGCTGTTCAGGGTTGGTTCACCCTGTCCGGAAAAAGTAATAAAATCCAATTTGGGATTTTTACTAAGGTATATATCCAATTCCTGAATGACTTCGCTAATAGGAACATATTCCTTTTTGGTAATGGTCAAATGGGTAGTAAGCCCTACTTCACAGTAGATGCAATTAAAACTGCAAACCTTGTGTGGAACCAGATCTACTCCCAGAGAAATTCCCAATCGACGTGAGGGTATAGGCCCAAAGAGATACTTCAAGATAACTCCTGAATAATTAGTATAGTCAAATTATATTTCCGGATTTATTACTTTTTATGACAGAGGACAACATAATGGTTGAGGGTTCGGTTTACTTTCTAACACTTATGAGCTTGGCAAAAAGGATTCTGCCAATACCATACTCGGACCCTCAACCAGATTTAGGAATCACTTACCTGATTGTTAATAGTTCGAATATTAACACCCATTTATTATGGGTAAACCAGAACTCAATCTTTGGTAAGTGTTCGCTGATAGCTCATTTTTGAGCACTTTCCTTACTGCTTTCAACTTTTTCTATAATCTTTAAGGTTGCCTCCATCAATGCCTTAGCGGAGGGTTGTTTGTTGTTAAAATAAATATAGGGTTTGCCCTGATCCGCTGAGGTAGCAATAGCCGGGTCGATCTCCAGTTCGGCTAAAAGGTCGAGAGAGTATTCGAAAATCATCTTTTCCAATTGGTTTCCTTGGAAGATTGGAGTAATTTTATGACAATGGGGACATCGGAAGAATTTCATATTTTCCACAATACCAAGGATGGGTACATTGAGTTTCTGTATGAAATCAATAGATTTCTTCACATCAAGGATAGCAATATCCTGTGGAGTAGTTACAATCACCGCGCCATCAACCCATTTCAATGTCTGGATGATGCTTATGGGTTCATCTCCCGTTCCTGGAGGGCAGTCCACTACTAAATAATCTAGTTCACCCCAGTCAAAATCGCTGAAGAACTGCCTGATTAATGCTGTCTTGAGTGGTCCCCGCCAAATAACAGCGCTGCTGTCTGAACTAAGCATTGAAGCAATAGAAAGAACCCAGAGGTTGGATAGCACCTGGATTGGAGCTGGTTTACCACTTATGGGGTGCACCTGAATTGGAACTCCTTCCACATTGGTGAGTTTGGCGATTGATGGTCCATGTATGTCCACATCCAATAGTCCAACTTTTTTACCCTGCAAGGCAAGTCCATAAGCGAGATTGGTGGCAATGAAACTTTTACCCACGCCACCTTTCCCGCTGAGGACAATTATCCGGTGTTTGATATTTGCTAAAGTAGCATCTATCTGAAGATCATTCTTTTCGTCCATTTACTTACTTATCTCCCTTTTCAAGTTGTTGGTCAATCCGCTGGAGTATTTTTTGAATTTTTTCCTTTTGCGCCAGGAGTTCTTCATATGTATAAGATTCAGGTAAAGGGAAGTTCATCGCTTCGCCATACCAATTATTATACCAACGCCAACCGCGGTGGAAGCCGTAGCCAAATCTACCCCTCACTGGGGTTCCAAACCTTCCACATTGTCCTAATCCTCTACCGGGGCGTCCATCTCCGAAGGGTCCTGTACCATCGAAATTAGGCATCTTTACCTCCTTGTTGAAGTTTATTATTTTTGAAGTCCTCATAGGCCTCATTAATCGGCATCCCAGCTGCTCCGATAAAGATTTTTAGGTTCATCCGAGCGAGTATACCGGCAGCGTTACCTCCGGGTCCGTTTCCTGTAATTAGAACTTGAGGTGCTTGGTCAAATATGATTTGAGCGGTTTTTGGTCCAGCACCATGAGCAATATTGACAATATTCCGGTTGTCGATGCTGGTAAGCTCGTCCTTTTCTTCATCGTAAATGAGGATGAATTCTGTCCGACCAAAGCGTGGGTCTATTTTTGCGTCCCAGCCCGGACCAGTTGATGTAAAAGCTATTTTCATATAAGCTCCTTTGTAATAGTTTTCCAGATGTTGACAAAAAGTTTTTTCCATTTGGAAGGGTTATATTCTACCAAGCTCTGCCCAGTAGTGATTGCTTGAGAGAAATCGTTATCATAAGGCAAGCTACAAACTAAATAAATTCCGTTTTTTTGCAAATATTGCGTTATTTCTTCACTGATCGGGAGATTGATATCTTTCTTGTTAATAATACATCCAGCTGGTATTTTGAATTTTGTGGTAAGTTCCCATACTCTCTGCAAGTCACAAAGACCGGAGCGGGTGGGCTCAGTTACCAACAGTACAAAATCTGCACCCGATAGAGAAGAGATTACTGGACAACCAATTCCGGGGGAACCATCAACAAGAATGTAGTCAATCTGATTTCTAAAAGCAGCTATTTTTGCTTCTTTTTTAACAGTGGCTACAAGTTTCCCGGAATTATCAGCTCCGATACCCAATTGGGCATGGGCTAATTTACTTCCAAGCTTAGTATCCGATAGGAAATATTGTCCTACCAATTGTTCTACAAGATTAATTGCTCCTGCAGGGCAAATATTATAGCAGTAACCGCAACCCTCGCAATCAAGAAGGTTCACAGTATAAGTACCAGATGTATGTATGATTGCGTTGAATCGGCAGATGCGTTCGCACTCGCCGCAGGAAACACATAAACGGGTTTCAATCTTTGCCTTTACTCCGCTATAAAAATTATCGGAATGTTTGATTTTTGGTTTGAGAATCAGATGCATGTCTGCTGCATCCACATCGCAATCCGCAATAACGGTGTTTTGAGCTACACTGGCAAGAGCTGCAGCTACTGATGTTTTTCCGGTTCCACCCTTACCTGAGATAATAACGATTTCTTTCATAGTTTATTCCTGATGTTTTCGAGCTCTGAAATTATTTGGTCAATACCTTGGCAAAAAGCTTCTACAACAGAATAGACCAGTTCACCCCGGGAATATAGTTCTGCAATTTCCCGTTGGTTTGGAAACCTAGCCCAAACCGGTAATCCTTGTGCTTCGCAATAGCTAAAAACTTCATCGTTGCCGATTCCTACGCGATTTACGACTACAGCCATAGGTTTTCCCAAATGGCGCATAGTTTCCACTGCAAGATTAAGGTCGTAGAGTCCAAAGGGTGTGGGTTCTGTGACGAGGAGGATAAAATCCGCGTCCTTTGTAGCAGTGATTACTGCGCAAGAAGCGCCTGGTGAGCAATCTTGGAATTGATATTTTACCTTGGAATTGATTATCTTGGCAAAGTCAAGGGTTTGGCGGATGAGGGGAGAAGCCATTTCCACTCCTATCTCAAGCTTGCTTTCAATGAAACTAAGTTTACCATACCGGTAGTGCTTCAATTGTCCTAATACCATATTCTGCATAGGCAGCGCGGATGAAGGACAAAGTTCACTGCAAGCATAACAGGAGTGGCATAACTCCGGGAGTACTAAGATAGTGTCACCTAGTTTTAGAATAGCGTTAAACTGGCATAAATTAACACATTTTCCGCATAAAGTACAAGATTCTTGTTTCCAGATAGGCACTTTGCGATAAATATTCTGACACTCAATCTGTTCTCCTTGGATAAATATCCCACTATTTGGTTCCTCCACATCGAGATCGAGCAGAGATACATCCATTGTTTCAGCTGTACGCAGAGCAAGATTGACCGCCAATGTGGTCTTTCCTGTTCCGCCTTTTCCACTAGCTATAGCAACTTTCATCAATGTTCACAGCGATTATTGCCATTTGTCAACTTACCTTGAAGGTATTGATTAATCAGTTCTCTCAGGGGAAGATTAGGTACTCCGAAAATTACTTGAATCCCGTGCTGTTGCATCAGTTGTTGAGCTTTAATACCCATACCACCTGTAATTACAGCTGAACATCCCAAATCCCGCAGAAATGCTGGATGTGAGCCGGGTTCATGCACTGGGGGATTTACCTTTTCTTCTTTTACAATTATGCCATTTTCCACTGTGTATATGGCAAAGGACTCGCAGTGTCCGAAATGCGAGCTTAGTTCATTGTTAGTAATCGGTATTGCGATTTTCATAGCTTATCCTTAATTTATTTATTTGTGCTTATTAAGATTGGCATTCGCGTCCTAGATAGTGTTGATCTGACAGGACACGAGTTAAAATAAAATTACATCTTTGGTAAATGGCAGAGCCAATAACAGTGATCGATATCATATCTTATTTACCATCCATTATCTTATAACTAACTATGGTGAGATTATAGTGTTTCATAAGTATATCCTCTTTTTTTCCTGATCCACTATATTCCTATGCCCTTTCTTATATTCTATTAGCAATAGCTTGGAATTAAGCTGTAAGCAAGAATGATTAATGCTCATTAAACTCCCCAATCCTCTGCTCTATCCATTGTATCTCCTTTTCCAACGCTTTTTTTCGTTCTATAAGCTCTTCCAATGTATATTCATAAATATAATCGGAGCCCAATTCATCGGTAGTTACACTGTCCGATCTTATTTGGCCATGGCGGTAGCGGTTAGCATTTCCACAGAAACGACCACTTCTTCCTGAACCTTTTGGTCCAGTTCTGTCAAAATTTGGCATGATTACCTCCCATGCATTTTTTACATTTGCGGCATTGGTTTTGATAACAGTCCTCCAGAGAGACGATGTGTGGGGATTCGCACTGCGGGCAATGGAACAGGAATAGTTCATCTGTTTCATAATAGCGACCGCAGTCCTCACAAAGGAAGAGATGATTCTTGAGCTTAATCTCGCCTCCACTGATATAAAGAATTCTACCTTCTACCAATGCTGATGCAATTTTTTTTCTTGCTTGTTCATAGATACGAGTAAGTGTAGGTCGGGAAATTTGCATCTGAGTTGCAGCTTGCTCTTGGGTGTAATTTTCATAATCCAGCAATCTCAATGCCTCATATTCGTCCAGCGTAAGTGTGATACTTTTACGCCGTCCCTCAATCCTACCGAAGGGACTGAATCCCTTTACTGCAGGTGTTGCTTGCACAAGCCGACGGATGTTATTGCGTCCCATTATTACCTCGTTATTATGAACATATGTCCAAAATATTAATATCGTTTTAGCTGTCAACAATTTTTTGGGGTTTTTAATCTATGCTGTTTTAGTCAGTGTCCTATTCTTCTATCTGAGTTAATTGTGATATTTTATACATTATCTCCCAGAAATATAAAATATCCCGGGATTAGGCACTGTGCAAATTAAACAATTACCTGCAACTATATATTCGTTAGCATAATTATCGCTGAACGCATTCACTTGATTAAGTTCTGTTTCATTACCAGTCCTATCCCGATAAAATAAATGTGCAGTATCTAATAAAGTAACATCAGAAACCGGGATATAGACATAAGGTTCTTGCGTCGCTCCGATAATATTATAAAAATCGGGATTGAGGGCTGTTCCCGTAGAATTAGTGATATTAAATTGGTAAGCAGAGATAAGATTGGGAACTCCGTTAACAGAATCCAGTTTAGTTAAAGAAAGATTAGAACCAAGCGGAACTCCGTTATCTATAAAAAAAGCAGGCAAAACTAGTTGTGCTTGATAGAGAGAAATTATAGCATCCCGATTAGAATTATTTAGAGAAAATGTAACATTGGTATGGGGATTGTTATCTACAAAAGAGGCATAAGCCCCACTATAAGCTATTGCGATGCCATTAAAGCCATTATCAATATAAAAATGCCAGGGATCAAAGGTTACACTTTCCGGATAAGCATACAACCGGTAATAGGGTTCGGTTTTTTCATAAAAGAGCAAATTTTGCCCTTTGGCAGTTCTGCGGAAAAAAAGCACCGGTTGAAAAAGAGCAAAGTTGTCTTCAGAATCAGAACTGATTGCATAAGTGGCAGAATAGGAACTTAAATTGTATTGACTGGTAAGGATTTGATAAGGATCAGGCATAGAATCGGTGAGATTAAAACTAAAATTGACATTGGCATTTTGAGGTGCATTGCCGTAAGTATATAAAATGAGGTCTGCAAAGGAAAAAGTCATCGTGGAATAGGTTCTCAGATTAAAGGGATTGGAATAATTGATTTTGCTGTTGATTATCATCCCCGGAAAATCGGGATAGATATTCAGCCAGCCGTTTTTGACAGTAAAATTATCTGAGCCAAGTAAATAGTGTTTTAAGCGGGGAAAAGAAAAAGTGGAAAAAAGCAAAAAATTCTCCTGAGGTGTGGCTATATACAGCGAAAGATTAAAACCGGTTGGTAAAGAAGTTTGCACTTCTGTATTTTTATAAAAATAAAACTCGGCAAGAGAAACAGAGGAACTTAAATTAAAAGGTTCACCTTGCAGCCAGGGATGATTGGGTAAAGCAGGTTTCAAGTTTAAATGCAAATAATCGTAGTTATTTTTTGTAGTATTCCACCAACTAATAATGGCATTTTCCGTTTGTAAGTATTGACGATTTTTACAATAATTTACTGTAAGTTGAGAAGTTGGCAAAGCAAGGCAACCAAAAAGATAAGTGGCAGAAGAAGCTAAGCCGGAATAAAGATAAGAACCTATTTGCACAAAGTGATTGGCATCGTAACTAGCTGCCGGGCTTTTAAAAGTGATTATATCCTGAAGATTATTTCTATCTATACAAAACAGACGATTGTGTGCATCTGAGGGTAGATTGGTGAAAAAGCCAAATTCAATCCATTTGCTATCTGGAAGAGTGGATAACAGCTCAGAACCGGTATAAAACTCCATTGTAAACGCTTGAATGGCAGAATTGAAAGAATAGGGATTATTCTGAAAATAATCAGCCAGTAAATAAGAAATATCGGGGTTTAAATTTACTTGCAGCGTTGTTGAGGGCAAAGAAAGGGAGCGCAAATCAAACCAGACCTGTTGCAAAAAAACATAATTGACACTGCCATCCAAAGGAATAGTTACATTCTGTTGATTTTCCAGGGGGGTAAGCAGAAAGTATTTGCCGCTGCCTTTTAAGAAACTGTATATCCCGGTAGGATCTATCCACCAATTGGAATTTCCTGAAGTAGGGTCATTTTCAGACCAGCTATAAACAGAGTTTTCGGAGAGATATAGCCACTGTCTGCCCCAAAAACCCTTGCCGGAATTAAGAATTCTTATATAAGCAAGTTCATTGCCAGGGGTCTTTTCGGTTTGCAAATCAATGATAGGATAAGATATAGCCGCATTGGGAAAATAGGAAGATAGCTGCGTCTGTTCAATTGAGTTCAATTGGTTTTTTATACCTATACTTATATCTCCCGCTGAAGAGGTGAAAGAGGAAGGAAAATTAACGGCAATTTGCACTCCTGCACTATTTAGCAGTAAAGCATAAAAATTATCACTGCCGTGATGTTGTAAAGCAGGATTTTCTTCTGCAGGGATAGAAAATAGAGCATATTCGCCAGTAGCGGACAAAGAAAAATGAGCTTTATCTTTACGGTAAAAAATTGGCTGAATAGAAGTTGCCTGCAGATAATAATTGAAACTAACCAGATAAAAAGGGTCTGAACTCGGTTTTACTTCAGTGTATATTTCTGCCATATTGATAGCAGCAATGAGGTTAATTAGAGTTCCGGAGCGTAAGACACTAAATTGATAGGTATTACTTTGTTCTTCAGCGTTATTTTGAAAACCTAAGGAATCGCGCAGAGCAAATGTTTTCACTTTGCGAAAAACAATTTCGTCACCC
>Ga0172377_10003291_pt1 | contig 16566 bp, 17 predicted proteins | sample Pumphouse3metaG_FD_119749 | JGI IMG/M metagenome (GOLD analysis project Ga0172377, IMG submission 119749) | Leachate microbial communities from a municipal landfill in Southern Ontario, Canada - Pumphouse #3 metaG | ecosystem: Engineered > Solid waste > Landfill > Unclassified | place: Canada...
AACATGATCAGCATCAAGGACTTCCTCTGTCGCTACCCCGAAGAGATCCTCGGCCTCACGGAAGGAATCTCGGGGATCGGGGTCACGCTCGATATCGGGCACGCGAACACCAATGGTCTTGTCGATGCGTTTCTTGGACACGTCCGGGAGGTCGATCACCTGCACATTCACGATAACCACGGGCAGTCGGACGAGCACCTTGCGCTCGGTGACGGGACCATCAACTGGGAGAAGGCCGGGCGGGCCATCGCCCGTGACTACTCCGGCCGGGTCGTGATCGAGGGCCGGACGCTCGAAGAGGCCGAACGGAGCCTTGCAGCATTCAGGAAGTGGTTCGTATAGCCGGCGAGACCCTCCATGTCTACTTCCTCGGCACGGCGGGAGCCCTCCCGTCACCGCAGAGGAACCCCTCCTGCATCCTGATCCGGCGCGGCTCCGACACCCTGCTCTTTGACTGTGGGGAGGCTGCCCAGCAGCAGATGATGCGTGCCCGGACCGGGTTTACCGTGGACGCCGTATTCATCACCCACCGGCACGCCGACCACTTCCTTGGCGTCTTCGGCCTCATCGAGACGCTCGCGTTCATGGGACGGACCGACCCGCTCCCGATCTACGGCCCGTCCTGGATAGGAGAACTCGTCGACCTTGCCCGGAGGATCAGCGGCCACATCCGGGGCTTTTCTGTCACTGCTCACCCCCTCGAGCACGGTTCGGTCGTGCCCTTCAACGGCTACACTGTCCGGGCGTTTGCAACATCCCACGGCATCCCCGGGCTCGGCTACGTCCTGGAGGAGGACGAGCGGCCCGGGCGGTTCGACCGCGAGCAGGCGATCGCCCTCGGCGTCCCGCCGGGACCGCTCTTCGGGCGGCTGCAACGCGGCGAGGAGGTCCACATCGTCCACGACGGCGTCGAGACCCTGGTCCGACCCGCTGATGTCATGGGCGAATCGCGCCCGGGACGGAAGATCGCCTATACCGGGGACACGCGGCCGCTCCAGCACCAGCCCGGGGTCGTCGCGATGCTCCGTGACGCCGATCTCTTGATCCACGACGCCACGTTCGACGACCAGGAGAGCGGTCGCGCCCGGGAGGTCATGCACTCCACTGCCGGCGAGGCTGGTGAGGCGGCAACGGCCATAAACGTCCGTATGCTCGCCCTGATGCACATAAGCTCCCGTTATACCAGCACAGCAAACCATATACGCGATGCAAAGCGAAATTATGAAGGAGACGTGATCCTCCCGGCCGATCTGACGGTGCTGGAGATCCCGTATCGGGGTTGATCGAGATGGACGGTGATGGTGATGGGACAGGGCCTATTCAGCCAGAGCCGCCTGATCCTGACCGGCCTTGGCGCTCTCCTTGCCAGCGCCGTTGCCCTGAGCATTGCAGGCATCTATCTCGGCTCCGTCCGTGAACTCCTCGGGCTGATACCCGGCCTGATGGTGCTCCTGCCCTCGATCATCAATATGCGGGGGAGCATTGCCGGGGTCTTCGCATCCCGCCTCTCGTCGTCGATGCACCTCGGAGAGTTCTCCATCGACTTTGAGGAGGGGACCGTCCTCGGCGACAACATCCGCGCTTCGCTTGTAGTGACCATCCTCATAGCGTTCGTCCTTGGCATCTTCGCTTACGTGGCAAGCCTGCTCTTCGGGCTTCCCGTGGTGGGCGTCACCGACCTCGTGCTGATCTCGGTCGTCTGCGGCGTTGTCTCGGGACTCATCGTGACGGGGATCACCCTGGTCGTTGCGCTTGCAAGTTACCGTTACGGCCTCGATCTCGACATGATCGCCGCACCGACCGTCACCACCTCGGGGGATATCGTCACGCTCCCGATCCTGATGCTCTCCGCGACGTTCGTCATGCTCCTCCCTCCCCCGGCGCGCCTGGTGCTCGGGGCCGTCGCGGTCACCGCTGCCGTCGTCATCATCCTCTACACCCGGCGCCGCCTGGAAGGAATGGGCGCTATCGTCCGGGAGAACCTCGCCCTCCTCGTCCCGCTCAGCATCTTCGGCACCCTGGCCGGACTGACCTACTCGCTCAACCTCGACAACCTGCTCGGGCTTGCGGCCTTTCTCATCCTGATACCGCCGTTCATGGGCGGTCTCGGGTCGATAGGCGGTATCCTCGGGTCGCGCCTATCGACGGAGATGCACACCGGCGAACTTGCCCCCTCCCTTCTCCCCGGGCGCGGCGTAGTGCATCATTTTATTATTTCCTACCTCTATACGTTGATACTGCTTCCACTGCTGGCGCTCATCGCGCATGGTGCGGCGGTGCTCATGGGGTTAGACAGCCCCGGCCAGGGGATGCTGGTTATTATCAGCCTCGTAACGGGTCTGGCCGTCATGACACTGGTGAACGGTGTGGCGTATGTCACGGCGAGCCTTTCATTCCGGTACGGTCTTGATCCCGATAACTTCGGAATCCCTGTCATCACAAGCCTTATCGACCTGATCGGTGCAGCTACTCTCGTAGCAGCGATTGACCTGCTGTTGTAGTGAAAGAAAAAGAAGAACGGTTAACCTATCTATGACGGAACGTGAATACCAGCCGATCAGCTTCAAGGACGTCCTGATCGAGATGAAGGATGTCTCTGAACTGATGGTTGATCTCGCTTACTCCGCGATACTCTTCGACGGCAAAGAGATAGCGCTCGAGGTGATCAACCTCGAGGAGAGCATGAATAAACTGGTCTATCAGGCCAGAATTCAGAGCGTCCTTGGTGCTCGAAGACTCGAAGAAGCGGAAGCAATGAGCGGCATGCTCCAGGTGGCCGAAGCGGCGGAGAGGATCGCGAACTCGGCTTCGGACATAGCAAAACTCATCCTGAAGGATATCCGGTTTCCAGCAAAACTCAAGCGCGTCTTTCCCGAGGCAGAAGAGATCGTCACCCGGGTCATCGTCAACCAGGGAAGCGAGTTTGCCGGCCGCACGCTCGGCGACCTCAAGGTCCAGAGCACGACGGGCATGCAGGTCATCGCCATCCGGCGTGGGAAGGGCTGGATATACGACCCTGACCGGACCACCCGGGTAGAGAAGGGGGACATCCTGATCTCGCGGGGCCCGGAGGCCGGGGCGGATATCCTCACCCGGATGGCGGGGACAGTGGCGCCGCCCGTGAGCGAACCCTCACGCGCGGGTGAGGTCGACGACCTTGACCGGGCGGTGCAACTGATCATCGAGATGAAGAACCTCTCGGAACTCTCCGTTGGGCTGGCCTACACCTCCCTGCTCTTCAACAACAAGGAGGTAGCGCACGAGGTGGTCGCCCTCGATACGGCGCTCGATGACATGCGCTACGACCTGGACCTCTGGATCCTTGAAGCAGCACGAAAGATCGATGATGTGCGCTACCTCCGGGGACTCCTGTATATGTCTTCGTTTGCGCAGGCGATCAGCGATGCGGCCCACTCCATCGTCGATGTCCTCTTGCGCGATATCGAGATCCCGCCGATCTTCAAGAAGATCGTCCGGGAGTCGGACGAGATCATCACGCGGATGACCGTGACGCCGTCGTCGCCGCTTGTGGAAAAAACCCTCAAGGAGGCTTCGCTTGCGACGGTGACCGGGATGATCGTGCTTGCCATCAAGCATGCCGGCCGGTGGGTCTACCGCCCGGGGAAGTATGTCCGACTGGAGAGCGGTGATATTATCATTGCAAAAGGCAGACGGGACGGTGAGTGCCGTCTGTATGAACTCACTGGGCACACCGTCGAGGTGCCTGAAGAATGAATTGGTGAAGCATTATGGAAGATACGAAAGATACAATTGTCTATCGCCTCGGAGCGACCTGTACGCTCGACGAGGTGGAGGAAGGAAAGACCTACCTGGGGCGGGTGCAGGGTTTTGCCCCGTTCGGTGTCTTTGTCCAGTTGAACGAACGGGTCAAGGGGCTCGTCCATAAGAGCAACGTGAAGGTGCAGCACGAGGAGCGCGATCCTATCATCGTCCACGTCCTGCAGATCCGGAACAACGGCAACATCGACCTTGAGGAGGTCACGCCGACCGTCTACCAGACCCAGGATGTGACCCGGCAGATGACCACCGTGCTTCTCGCGGATATCGGGAAGAAGATCGGCAGGACTGTGCTGATCGAGGGTGAAGTCGCCCAGATCAAGCAGACGTCGGGGCCGACGATCTTCACCGTCGTGGACGAGTCCGGGACCGCGAGCGCCGCTGCGTTCATCGAAGCGGGCGTCCGCGCCTACCCTGAGGTGAACCTCGGGGATCTCGTCGCCCTCACGGGTGAGGTGATGCAGCGCAACAACCAGCTCCAGATCGAGGCCAGGTCCATGACGGTCCTTGCACCGGAGGACGCAGCACGGGTCAGGGGGCGTATCGATGCGGCGCTCGAGAAACGTGCGGAACCTTCCGACCTCCCGTTCCTCGTAGAGAGCGAGATCCTCGAGGCTCTTCGGCCGCAGATGCGCCAGGTGGCAAAGGAGATTCGAAAGGCAGTCCTGACCGCGCGGCCGATCATCCTCAGGCACCATGCGGACGCGGACGGCATCTGCGCCGCCGTCGCGATCGAGCAGGCGGTGACCGCGCTGCTCCGGGAGAGCGGCGGGGACTTCGATGCAGAGTATTTCCTCTTCAAGCGATCCCCGTCCAAGGCTCCGTTCTACGAAATTGAGGATATCACGCGGGATCTCGACTTCGCTCTCAAGGACAACATCCGCTACGGCCAGAAGATGCCGATGATCCTCCTGATGGACAACGGGTCCACCGAAGAGGATATGCCGTCGCTGAAAGTGACCCGGATCTTCGATCTCCCGGTGATGGTCGTTGATCACCACCACCCCGACGAGATCGTGGACGATTACCTGATCGGGCACGTAAATCCCTATCACGTGGGCGGCGATTACGGGGTTACGGCCGGCATGCTGGGGACGGAGGTCGCCCGGATGGTCAACCCGGCGATCGAGAGCCGGATCCGGCACCTGCCGGCGATCGCGGGGGTCGGCGACCGGAGCGAAGCGCCGGAGCGTGCCCGCTACCTCGCGGTTGCCGCGCCCGAGTACTCGGAGGATGATTGCCGCAATATTGCGCTGGCGCTCGACTACGAGCAGTTCTGGCTCCGGTTCAACGACGGGAGAGAGATCGTCAAGGATATCCTGAACCTCTCCGGCAACCCTGAACGCCACGGAAAGTTCGTCAACCTGCTTGTTGAAGAGGCGAATCGCGCGATTGAGGAGCAGCTCGAGGCCATCATGCCCCATGTCGAGAGCCGGATGCTGCCGAGTGGCGCTCACCTCTTCATGCTTGATGTGGAGATGTTTGCCCACCGGTTCACGTTCCCGCCGCCCGGCAAGACCTCGGGAGAGGTGCATGACCGGCTGGTCCGGGCGCACCCGGGAGAGCCGGTCGTCACGCTTGGGTTCGGGCCGGACTTTGCCGTCCTGCGTTCCCGTGGCGTCATGATGAACATCCCCCGGATGGTGCGTGAACTCCATAGCGAGATCTCCGGTGGGGGAGTGAGCGGTGGCGGGCATCTTGTCGTCGGGAGCATCAAGTTCGTGGAAGGTATGCGCGATGTGGTGCTCGAGAGCCTGATCCAGAAGATTGGTGAAGCACCAATCTGATCGCTCTTTCTTCATTACTGTGCGGCGAGGAGTCTCGCCGGTTGTTGGCTGTCGCCGGGAGGCCGGTCCCTGTCTGGCCGCTGCGGGCGGTGACCTGCGTTCAGAAATCATATGGATAGCAACAGAACCTGACCGCGTCGGGAGGGTCTGTCCAGTGCCGTATCATATGTTTCTCCGGGGGTTTTCTGCGGTGCGACGATATGTAGCGTCACGTTCCGGGGCGGCAAGGGGCAGTTACCCGCCGGGATGTTTTTTAATGTGACCGAAATATAAAAATACGTTTATATCAAACGGAAGTCTCCATGACTGGATACCAATGGACATGGAGAGGGTTCCTGGTTGTGCTGCTTGTGGCAGCAACGACCGTTGCGTTCCCCGTGGCAGCCCAGATCGAGGCACCCACGACTCCGATGACCTGGACTCTTGCTCCAACACCTGTTGAGACCCCGGTAGAGACTCAGACCGAGATTCCAGTAGAGACCCCGGAAGCGACGCTGACAGAGACCCCGGAGGAGACACTGAATACCCTGGCTCTGGAAGAGACCCTGACAGAGACTCCGGTGGAGACATTGGATACCTTGACCCCGGAGGAGACGCCGGGCACTTTTGTCCTGGAAGAGACGCTGACAGAGACCCCGGAGGAGACACTGGATAATGCGACCTCCAACGAGACCCTGATGAACGAATCCGCCAATGGGACCGTCAACGAGACTGCCTACGAGACCTTCACTGAGACCACCATGGAGACCGGAGCGCCCATCGTAATCGCGACGGATGAAGTGACGCCGGCAGAGACTTCCACGGCTGAGATGCCGACGTTCACACCGATGCAGGTGGCGCAGGTTAACCCCAGCCCGACTCCGGCGGCCCCTCTCTCGCTCATTGGCGTCGTTGTAGGCATTGCAATCGCCGGGCTTTTTGTCGTGATCATGAGGAACCGACGGTAACGACAGAAGGTTCAGCACAACCTCGTTACTGTGTGGCAGGGGGGTTTTCGTTGCGAACGGCGTTGTTGTGACGTGAGCCACGATCAAAGATGACCTGCCCGGGGTCGATAGCACCGGGCCGCGGCATGAGGGGGGAGACCCCTTCTCTTCCTCAAATTACCCGCGCCGGCGCTGATCGGTCACCTGGTCCCGGTCGCGAACCATGCACCTCGCGCCTTCGCACGGGACAACGGTGCTCAATTTTATACATTGATTTGTATAGTTGTAGTTAGATTCAATGGATGCAAATGAATAGACATATATACAGATTGGCACAAAAGGACTTCCTCACGAGGAAATGAGTGGATGTCGACAAAAGACCGTATTAAAGAGCGCTATAGCGAGACCCAGCGAAAGATCCTGTATCACCTCAAGTCCGGGTTGAAGACCGGCAAATCCTACTTCAAATCAAAGTATATCGCAACCGACCTGGGTCTCTCTCCGAAAGAGGTCGGCATCAACCTTGCCATCCTCTCGGAGATCTGTGATGAGCTGGACATCAGGCGCTGGAGTTACTCGAACAGTACGACATGGCGCGTCACTCCCCGCCCGTCATAATTTTATCCCGGGAGACTCTATTCTACGGCATGAAGATCATCGAGTTCGAAGCACCCGTCGAGTTTGTGGCCGGCATCAACGAGCACAAGGATTGCCTCATGTCCCAGGACAAGAACCACGAGAATCCGGAGGTGCTCTGGTTCAATATCGACGTCCCGAAGGGGCACGGCGTGCGGGCCGGAGACCGGGTTCGGGTCACTGTCGAGAAGATCTGAATCAGAGATATTGAGGGAGCGTCTCCAGGGTGATGCGGTAGGAATCTACCTCATCCACGCTGACGATCAGGTAAAAATCCTTCCCTCCTCTCTCCACGTTTTTGATGATGTTACCCGGGTAGTGCAGGTCGGCCCCTTCTACGATGGTCCCGCTCTCCAGTTCAACCAGCGCCATCCGGAAATGTGCCGCCTCAGGCCTTACTGTTGAAGAGACGGTGCAGTTCAGCCTCCAGACTACGGGCGGCACATGGAACGTCTCGGTGATGCCGCCTCTTCCCTCCTCAAGGTAAGCGAACGGGATGATGCCCGCGGTCTCTTTCCAGGACGGATCGGACCCCCCGTAGAGGGTGAGGTTGTCGGGGAGACGAACGAGGGGGTAACTCCAGATCCCGGTTGTGTAGGAGATCCTGGCGGGCTCCGGGAGTGCAGGGGGAGCGGTGACAGTGGGCATCGGGGTGATCTCCGGTATGGGGCTCTCTGGAACACCGGGGATCTCCGGGACGGCATCCGCTCCCGGCGGGCGAAACACTCCTGCTATTGCAACGACAACGATCAGGGCGGCAATGATGCTGAAGACGTCGCCTTTATCCACAGGTGTAGAGGGAAGTACGAGGCAAAAGACCTTTTGATTCCGGTTCTCCACCCATACCTATCAATGGTCGAAAATCGCCGTTCTGGGTCGAATAATCCGGGATATCTCGTGATTACTCTCCTGGTCGGCTCCCAAAACGGAACCGTTAATACAGAGGCGATCCCACCGTCCTGATGAGAGCATGGACGTAACCGAGATTCGTGCGTGGGTGATCTTTTATCTGCTCTCGTTTGTGGTGCTCCTTGTCGCGCTCTTCATCACAACCCAGGACGACGGCCAGCTCTGGATCAGCCTCATGCTCGTCATCATCGTCGTCGGCGTGAACGCCTCCCTGCTCTTCTCAGAACTGAAACGTTACCAGACCCGGAAGGCCTTCATGCACCGGATGTCGCAGTTCGGTGAAACCGAGACGGTTTCAGACCCTGCCGGTCACCGCTGGTAGTCCCGTACCCACGTGCTACGCGGCCTTCCGGAGGATCTTCTGCATGACGTTGTACGGTGTGAAGAGATGCTCCACCTCTCTTCCCAGGTACTCTGTCTTACCGATGACATAGTAGCCGTCGCTCGCAAGTGCGGAATGAAAAAGGTGTGTCAGGTCGTTCTTTTGCCTCTCGGTGAAGTAGATGGTGACGTTCCGGCAGGTGACGGCGTCAAGGTATCGTGCAATGGGAACTCCCGACATCAGGTCGTGCTTCCGGAACCTGACAAGGTCCTTGACGTGGGGACGGACTTCGAACGTGCCATCATCGTGGCTGATGAAGTGCTTCCGGAGCCGGCGCTCGTCCACATTCTCAAGCGCCTTTCTGTCGTAGATCCCATTCGCGGCTTTCTGTAGCACGACGGTGTCGATATCGGTCGCGTATATTGTTACGCTGACATCCGGGTGAAGCGTCGTCATCTCGTGTACGAGGATGGCGATCGAGTAGGGCTCTTCACCCGTGGCGCATCCGGCGCACCAGATCCTGATGGTTCCCTTGCGGCGAGCGAGATCTGGTAGCACTTCGCGCCGCATCACCTCAAAGACCTCCGGATCCCGGAAGAATTTCGTGACGTTGATGGTGAGGGCGTTGCGGAGGAGGTCGATCTCCTGGGGGTTGGCGAGGAGGTACCTGTGGTAGGCTTCGTAATCTGCAGCGTTCGTCAGGCGCATCCGGGAGAGGATGCGCCGCTTGATGTAGTCTTCTTTATAGTTCGAACACTTGATCCGGACCAGTTTCTCAATGCTCGTCTGGAGCGACAGAAATGCATCCATGTGATACTCTGCTCTCGCCAGGTGTTTGGGATCCCTTTACGATGTGTTCTGATAGTGCCCAAGATCGCTGATCACCTTCTGGACGTCGAGCCAGATGATGAGGGTCTTGGGCTTCTCGTCATCCTCGACTCCCATCTTGATGATCGCTTTGACATAACCGCTGATCGACGAGGTGATACCATCGTTGATGCGCTCTATCTGCTCATCGCGAATCGAGACGACGCTGTGAACATCATCGACGATGATGCCTACGTTTGATCCGCCCGCCACATCCGGCATCAACACGACGATCTTCCGGTTCTCGGCCTCTTCAGATTCCGGGAGCCCGAGGAGATCCCTGAGGTCGATGATGTTCGTGATCTCGCCCCGCAGGTTGATGATGCCCGCAAGGTATTCGGGAGCACGGGGAAGGGGAGTGATCGGCATCATCTCCACGATCTCCCGTGCAATCTGGATATCCAGTGCGTAGTGCTCCCCCCCGAGCTGGAACTCTACTACGTCTACGGGTGCTGTCATCGTCTCCTCCTTAGTTCAGTTTGAACTGCTTGAGTACCGTTCCGAGATGCTCGGCCATACCTGCCAGTTCGTGCGATGCGCTCCCGACCTCCTCTGTCGACGCGCTGACCTCTTCAGCGAGTGCCGCCATGTCCTCGGTACGGTCCAGGCTCTCCTTGGTCATGTGGGTGGACTCGTCCATCTTCTGCATGACATTGTTGGTGGAGCCCGCCTGGTCTTCGGTGGCCTTCGTGATCTCGGTGATGCCGTGGGCGACCACTTCCACGCCGGTGACGATCCGGTTTAAGCCCTCGATGACCTTGTTGACGCTCTCGATGCCTGCCTGGATCTCCTGGTGAGACGCCTGCATCGAGCCTGCGGTCTTGTCAGTGCTCGCCTGAATCGTCCGGATCAGGTCCTCAATGTCCTGGCTCGCCCGTTTGGACTCGCCGGCAAGGTTCCGGATCTCACCTGCGACGACGGCGAACCCGCGACCGTGCTCCCCGGCGCGGGCGGCCTCGATTGCTGCGTTCAGCGCAAGGAGGTTGGTCTGGTTGGCGATATCGGTGATTAACTTGACGATATTGTTGATCTCCCGCATCTGGTTGTTGAGGGTGCTGATCTCGCCCACGGTCTGTTGGGAGATCTCCTCGACGAGTTGCATCTTCTTCGCCGCGACTTCGCCGAGCGAGGCTGCGTCGTTCCCCTCCGCCGACGCCTTTGAGGCCTGCTCCATGACCTCTTGGGACGTGCTTGCGATCTCCTCGATGGACGCCGAGAGGTCGTTGATATCCGTCCCGATCTCTTCGACCTTCTCAAGCTGCCGCCGTGCATCCTCTGAGGATTGCTGTGTCGAGACAGCGACCTGCTCCGTGGCCCGGATGATCTCGTCGGTGCTCTTGCTGACCTCCTGTGTGGTCATATCAACCTGATTGGCCGCTTTTGCCACCTCCCCGAGGAGCGTGCGGATGGCGGTCAGGGAGGCGTTGTAATCGTTCTTGACCGCATAGAGCGGGTCGTCTGCTCCGGATTTCACAAACGTCGTCAGGTCGCCCTTTGCCATGGCGGAGAGTGCCTCTCCAAGTTCCCTGGCGCTCTGGGCAAGTTGTTCTTTCTCCAGGTTCGCGGTCTCCGTCAGGTTCCGGATCTGGTCCTCTTCCTTCCGTTTCTCGGTGACGTCGTTGTAGGTGATCAGGATCCCTGTCAACTCGTTCTTCTCGTTTGTGAGCGGGATCCCGTATTGTTCCAGAATGTAGATGCCGGTGGTGAACTCAACCGTCACTTCGCCGTATACCCGCACCTTCTCGGTGAGCATCTTCTTGATCCCGTCCCCCTTCTGGTTATGCACTCTGAAGTCCCGGAGGGTCATCGTGGTGATGCGCGACCGATCGATGCCGGTCAACTGGAGATATGCCTCGTTGGCCGTGAGGATCTTCATCCCGGTATCGATGACTAACATGGGCATCGGGTTCTTCTGGACGATCGTCTCGGACTGCCGTTGGAGTTCAGCGATATTCTCCATCTGGGCCCTGATCTCTTCCTCTCCCTCACGCTGCCGGGTGACGTCGTTATAGACGATGAGGATGCTCTCGATCGCATCATTCCTGTCGAGAAGCGGGATACCATACTGTTCGAGGATATGGGTCCCTGAGGGCAGTTCGACGGCGACTTCCCCGGAGATGCGCTTCTTCTCCTGCATCGCCTGCCGGAGGCCGGAACCTTTCTGCGACACTATCTTGAAGTCCGAGATCTTCTTCCCGGAGAGCTGGTCTATTGGGATCCCGCTCATCTCGGCATAGGCCGCGTTTGCCAGGGTTATCTTGAACTGCGGGTCGACGATCAGGATGGGCATCGGGTTCTGCTGGATGATCGTATCGGACCCCTTCAGAAACGCATTTGCTTCCGCCAGCCGGCTCTTGAGGGCCTGCTTCTCCTCTTCCTTCTTCTCAAGCAGCGCATTGATCGAGACGGCCAGGGGCCGGAACTCCTCCGGCAGGCCGGCAAGGTTGATCCGTGCGGAGTCGTCGCCGCCAAGCCCCGCGTGGAGCGCGGTCTCGATACTTTCGGGGAGTACCACCGCTCCGTGTCCCCGTGTCTGTCCTGCAGTGCCCGGCACAACCGGGCCGGTAAAGAGTGCTTTTCTTCCTGGTTTGTCGATCATTGCTCACACCTCATCGTGGTTCTCATCCAGCGCCAGAAGCGCAGTTGTTATTGCCCGGTACTCCTGGCCCGCCTCGCTCTCGGGCGCGTAGTGGGATATCGGAAGCCCTCTCTGCTGCGTTTCGTAGATTGCAGGCGAGTAGGGGACTGTGAACACCTGCTTGAATGACTTTCGGACCTGGGACTCAAAGATCTTCAGCCGTTCTCTCTCCCTCTCCTCGTCCGCGGAGGAGCCGGGTGAGAAGAGCCGTTTCAGGAAGAGCGCGAGGCCGCTCGCTCCCGCTTCCCGGTCACCCGGACCCTTCCAGCGGGTCAGGATGGCGACGTCTGCGGCAACGTCCTCCCCGAGCATCTCCCTGATGTCTCCAAAGACCGTTGACAGGGCTTCCATGCCTCTCAAAGCGAAGGTGCCGGGGTCGAGGGTGACGATAGTATGGTCTGCAGCGACCAGGCCGTTGATGACGAACTGCCCCATGCTCGGGGGCGTGTCGATCAGGATGAAGTCATAGTTGCCCCTCACCCGGGCAAGCGCTTCCTTGAGCAGCCCTGTCCTGTCTTCGATACCGTAGAGGTAGGGTTCAACCCCCACGAGGTCCAGAGTTGCCGGCGCCAGGTCAACCCCCGATGCCGTGGGGACGATGACATCTTCGATCACGATGTCGGGAAAGCCTTCAAATACGTTCATGAAGACGTCGTACATGCTCAGTTCAAGGGCTTCCGGATCTATTCCGAGCCCTGTGGTAGCGTTGGCCTGCGGGTCACAATCTACTACCAGGACGCTCTTTCCGTCTTTCTGAAGATAGCCTGCAACATTGAGGCATGATGTCGTCTTTCCCGTGCCGCCTTTGTGGTGGGCAAACGCTACAATTGTGATATCCAGCACCCCTGGATATCTCTATTTGAAATAGGGGTTATTAAATCTACTTTTATTGTGTTATGTATGTTCTGAGCCTTTCCCGTATTTTGAAATATTCTTTCTTCCGTGATGAAAAATTCCGTTTTTTTTTGCAGTGCGTCCACTCCTCAAGATAGGAGGGGCGGACATGGTAGATCTTTTCGCTCTTCCCCGTGGCCGGGCCCCGTTTACGAGAGACGAGCCGGCATCAGCGGGAGAGGCTGCTCTCCTTGCGGCATGCTGCGGGGTCTTTCTTCGATGGGTCTGCTCTCTTCCGGACGCGTTCTACGCGTTCGGCGATGGATGGTTGGTAGTCAGGTCCCGGACGGAGGAGCCCGGGGATCGTTTGTGCAGGATCCCCGGGCTTCCTGGGGCGCGATACCGAGACACCGGCCCGCAACCCGGAGAGGAGGTTCTGGAGGAGGGCTCCCGGGTCTCTCGTCCGGTAGCAGCGTCGCATAGCATCTGCCGCGTATCGGTCGGCGGTGAACTCTTCGTCGCACATGCAACGATAGAATGTCCGGTAGGCAAAGAACACCGTCAGGAGGAGTGGGAGAACGAATGCTACCTTTGCAACGGGGAGACTCGCCGCCTGCAGGTACGGCAGGACTCCCGGCACGAATGAAGCCAGGGCCGGACGCCAGAGGAGAAGGAGGAACGGGAGAAGCGGAAGGGCCGGGAGGAGGGAGAGAAGGGACGACCCCTCCCTGATATGCCCCTCTTCGTGGAGCAGCACGAACCTGAGCGTGTCGTCGCTGGCCCGAGAGAGGTCCCTCTCGTAGAACTCACGCCGGTATCGGATGCTGTTGAGTGCCGGGCAGCCCCGTATGGAGGGTACAAACGGGCACTTTACCAGTCTTCTCTCGCGGTCGATCAACCCCTTCTTCTGGAGTTCCCGGAATATTCGATAGAGACGGGGGCTGTCATCGACCATTTAATCACCCTATAATTATATTTAATCTATTATATTAAAAATTTCCATACATCCAAGAGGCATGGATCTGGTAATGTGCTCTTTTCAATCGATCTCCGGCTCTCAGATCCTGATCCCGGCTATCATATCCCTGGGAAACGGTGGAGTGGGGCGCTGTACCTGGCAGGTGGGAGCGACTGCTTTAGCACGGCCGCGTTGCGGCCGGGAGTCCGCACCCCGGGTCCCGACGGAGGGACAATACGTTTCGTCACCGGTAAAGTCGGGAGTCGGAACGATTCGCGATGCTTTCTTTTTTCACAATATATTAATAATAGCAGCCAAAATTGTGAATGATAGAGGTGAACGGGGTGATACCGGAGGGTTCGATGACCCGCGCTACGCCGGGATGGCATGCAGCGCGTCTCCGATTCTCCCATGAAATGTCCAGCAAATACGTGGGTTTTCTGATATTGGCTCTTATTGTCCTCATCGGGGCTGCCGGGTGCCTCTCCACATCGTTTGGAGAGGTGACCTACGGTGACGGCGCCCTGCAGGTTCATGTGGAGAACGCTGCCGGGCCCGTTGAGAACGCCGTGCTCCAGGTGACGATCATAGAGGTGGAGGCACTTGAACAGCATGAAGTCTTCTCGGAGGCACGATACATCAACCTCGACCAGGGAGAGAACAATTACACGATATCGGTCGACCTCGAGCCCGGTTCATACCGGGTCTTCCTGACCATATTCGTCGGCAGCGAACGGAGGACGTCCGTCATCCGCGACCTTGAGGTGGCAGCCTGACGCTTCCCTGGCTTGCGGCGGCGCGGGGACTTGAACCGGCGGACACCGTCTTCTCCGGGGCCGAGGTCTTCAACCCGTTCGCGTGTGCCTGGGAACACACGGACTTCGCGGTCAAAGACGGCCGCGTCGTCGGCTTTGGGGACTACCGGGGGAGAAAGGAGTATGACCTCGCGGGAACCTACCTGGTGCCCGGGCTGATCGACGCCCACGTCCACATCGAGAGTTCGCTCCTCGCACCGTCGGAGTATGCCCGGCTCGTTCTTGCCCACGGCACGACGACGGTGATCGCCGACCCCCACGAGATCGCCAACGTCTGCGGGGCGCCGGGGATCGAGTACCTGCTCACTGAGGGGGCACGGACGCCGCTCGACATCCTGGTCATGCTCCCCTCCTGTGTCCCGGCGACTCCCCTCGATGCGGGCGGCGCCGTGCTCACGGCCGCCGACCTCGCTCCATTCCGGGGGCGCCAGGACGTCATCGGGCTTGCCGAGGTGATGAACGTCCCCGGCGTCCTCGCCGGCGACGAGGACCTCCGGGCGAAGATGGACCTCTTCGAGGTCGTGGACGGCCATGCGCCGTTCCTCTCCGGGAAGGACCTGAACGCCTACATCTCCGCCGGCATCCAGAGCGATCACGAGTGTACAACCCTCGCGGAGGCACGGGAGAAACTTCTCCGGGGGATGTACATCATGGTCCGGGAAGGCTCGACGGAGAAGAACCTCAAGGACCTCCTGCCACTCGTCGACGCCTGCACGGCGTCGCGGTGCTGCTTTGCCACCGACGACCGGCATGCCGATATGCTCGCCGGAGAGGGGCATATCGACGATTGTGTCCGCAAGGCGGTCGCGTCCGGCCTCGAGGTCGAACAGGCGCTCCGTATGGCCACACTCTCCGCTGCCGGGCGGTTCGGTCTGCATGACCGGGGCGCCCTCGCTCCCGGGAGGCTTGCCGACTTCTGTGTCGTCGACGACCCGGAGCGTTTCCATGTCCTGCGGACGTTCAAGCGCGGCGTCGAGGTGGTCGATGCCGGCTACCGCCCGCCAGCCTGCCCCGCGGCTCCCCTGCACGCCCGCGTGCCGGAGCCCCGCGATATCTGGATAGCCGGACGGGGCGAGGCGCGGGTGATCGGGATTGTGCCCGGGCAGATCACGACCCGGGATCTGCGCTATCCGGTGGATGGTGCCGGTATCCCCGATCTCGGCCGTGACATCCTCAAAGCGGTCGTCACCGACCGTTACCGGGCGGGCGGTTCCGGCGTCGGGCTCGTCCACGGTTTCGGGCTGCAGGAAGGGGCGATCGCCAGCTCGGTCTCCCACGACTCCCACAACATCGTCGCCGTCGGGATCGGCGACGCCGATATCATCCGTGCCGTCGCTGAGGTGGTCCGGATCGGCGGGGGCCTCGCGGTCGTCTCCGGCAGCGACATGACTGTGCTCCCCCTCGAGTGTGCCGGGCTGATGTCGGCCCTTCCCTACGGCGAGGTCGTGCAACGCCTCGCGGCCCTCGAGGAGCATGCCCGGCGGCTCGGATCCATCGTGAACCCGTTCATGTACCTCTCGTTCCTCGCCCTGACGGTCATCCCCGATCTCCGGGTCACGGAGCGGGGGGTCTTTGACGTCCGGGCATTCGTGGACGCCTCGCTCTTCTCTGAGTGAGGGGAGGGGAGCACCCGGCGGTGCTCTCTCTTTCTTCGCTCATGCTCGAGGGTTCTAGCGGTTACGGGTATCAGGCGTTGAAAAAGAGAGGACGGTGACCCGCCCCGGGCGGGAGGCCACTCATCACCTTTTTTGGTCTCCTTCTTCTGATGCAGGGCGGTCCGCCTCTTCCACGGTCTCATCCTCCTTGAGGCTTTCAAGGGCGGGGCAGGCCTTAGTCTGCACTTCCTCCACCGCGGGAACCTCTTCGGTCTCCGCCGTCGGCCCCTGTCCGGCACGCTGGTTCCGGATCAGGGACGCGATGATGGCCACGACCAGGATCAGGATGATGACAGCGAGCGAGATCTCTACCGGGATGTGGTAAATGTCGGCGATCAGCATCTTGACACCGACAAAGCTGAGGATGCCGGCCAGAGCGTACTTCAGGTAGTAGAACGCGTTCATGATGTGCGCCAGAGCG
>Ga0172377_10003292_pt1 | contig 16565 bp, 16 predicted proteins | sample Pumphouse3metaG_FD_119749 | JGI IMG/M metagenome (GOLD analysis project Ga0172377, IMG submission 119749) | Leachate microbial communities from a municipal landfill in Southern Ontario, Canada - Pumphouse #3 metaG | ecosystem: Engineered > Solid waste > Landfill > Unclassified | place: Canada...
TGAGCCAGGATCAAACTCTCCATGATCTTTATTTTTAGTATTTTCTACTAGCTCATTCTTTTTGTGTTTGTTGTTCGTTTCTGTAATCTGTTCAGTTTTCAAAGACCCAGTTTATCAGCACGTTTCTTTCTCACGCGCTTTATTATTTTATCATAGTGATTTTTCAAAGTCAACTGTTATTTACCGCAAAACCGGCCAATCCCAAACGTTCGAAAAACCACTTGGGACAAATGCGTTAAAAAAGCCCGAAAGTCGCGCTTTCGGGCAGTTAAGAGCATTACCGGATCCCAAACAATCGCAAAATATCGTTATAGGTGACAAAGACCAACAGTCCCATCAGCAAGAAGAACACCAACGTATGTAGCACATTTTCCACTTTCTGATTGGGTTTACGCTTCGTGATCGCTTCATAAACAATAAAAACGATGCGACCCCCATCCAATGCCGGAATTGGCAACAAATTGATGATTCCCAAGTTGACCGACAAAAATCCGACCCAATTGAGAAGTGTTGCCCATCCGTCCTTGGCGGCTGTTGATGTCATCGTAAAAATCCCAATAAATCCCTGCAAATCGCCGACGCCAACTTGTGAAGAAGTGAAGAGCAGCCCCAGCGTTTTGAAAATAGACCCGGCAGCTCCTAAAAAACTAGCTCCCGCCAAACCAAAGGATCCGAAGAAATCAAAGCGATTGGATCCGGATATTCCAAGTCTCGAGGCAAAGAGCGTCGCTCCTTGCGAGCTCAGGACCTCTTCCCCGTAAGCGACGAATTCATAAGTGTACTCAACACCTAGCCGCTCATAAACCAAGACGGTCGGTTCATCCGGTGTGGAGCCTTGAACGTAATTCATTTGATAGCCAATCAGTTCATTCCAAGTGGTGAAAGCCGTCCCATCGATTTGCTTGATGATATCACCGGTCCGAAGATCGGTATATTTTTCATTTTCGGGCTTGATGAAAATTTCCAAAGGTAGTCCACCCGGACGACTCGAGAAATTAAATCCGATAAAATGGTATTGCGGCGTGATCGGCGCCAACGTCTTGGTCACCCCCTTCCGAATTACAGTGAGGGTGAAGGTCTCGGTTTCCAAATACTTGGACAATTCCGAATTGACAGAAGGAGTTCCGTTCGAAAGCGACCAGCTCGAGACGTCGACGCCATTGATCTGAGTGATTTCATCTTCGGGATACAAAATGCCATAAGCGGGTGCTTCTGGGTCCACATCGGATACCACTGTGCTTTCCGGATTGGGAACGCCGGCAATCAAGAACAATATAAGAAAAACGAAAAACGCTAAGACGAAATTCATCGCCGGTCCGGCAAAAGCGATCAAAAAGCGTTGCCATTTGGTCTTAGATCCAAAAATCCGGTCATGAGGAGCGATTTGAATGACTTGTTTGTCAAGCACATAAAACGCATCGCGTTTCACGGTATACTCATTGATAAATAACTTTTCTCCGTCTTTCCCCAACAAATCCATCTCCGTGACGGTGATTTCCAAAAAGTCTTGAAAATGGGGATGATTGGGATTCAAGACGATTCGACTGATTTCCCCGTCCTGATCAAGCCCAATTCGGATCTTCTGTCCCAATTTAACGAGATCCGCTTGCACTTCTTCTCCCGCCATAGAGACAAATCCGCCAAAAGGAATTGCCCGAATCGAGAAGGTCGTCTCGCCTTTTTTACGGCTCCAAAGCTTGGGTCCCATGCCAAAGGAAAATTCGTGGCACAACACCCGCGCTCTTTTCGCAAAGATAAAATGCCCGAGCTCGTGGATGCAAATCACCACGCTCAGGATCAATAAGAATAAAAGAATGTTTCCAACGGTGGAAATGAAACTCAGTGTGATCATCGATGTCACTCCTTCGGGGGGTAAACGCGAGAAATAATGGCAGCTTTAACGGCTTTATCCAGCGCAAGCAGTTCGTCGAGCGTTGGATTGTTTTGATTATCCCATTGTTTCAACGCTTGGGTAATGATTGTTTCAATATCTAAAAAATCAATCCGCTCTTCCAAGAAGAGTTGAACCGCAGCTTCGTTTGCGCCATTAAGCACACAAAGTGCCGTTCCTCCCTGACGATAAGCGGCCAATGCGACATCCACAAGGGAAAATCGCTTTCGATCCAAAGCCTCAAAATGCAGTTGCTTGAGTCCTACGACATCCAATAAGGGCACATTGGTTGGCAGTCTCTCTGGATAGAACAACGCATAGCTGATCGGAAGAAGCATATCCGGCATCGCGAGTTGCGCTTTGAGCGATCCATCCGTAAACTCCACCAGCGCATGCACAATGCTTTCCGGATGCAGGATCGGATTGATCGTATCGATCGGCAAATCATAGAGCGTCGCCGCTTCGATCAGTTCAAATGCCTTGTTCATCATCGTCGCAGAATCGACCGTGATTTTTTTGCCCATTTGCCAATTGGGATGCTTCAGACAATCTGCCAATGTGACCGTTTTTAAGTCAGCACGGCTTTTATCTCGGAATGCACCGCCGCTTGCGGTGATGTATACCCGACGGATAGTGGCGGGGTCTTCGCCTCTCAGGCATTGCCATATGCCGGAATGTTCCGAGTCGATCGGAAGCAGTTTCGCTTTTGTTCTCTCTTGTATTTGTTTGATCAACGCCCCGCCCACCACCAACGATTCCTTATTGGCGAGCGCCACATCGCGTCCGATTTCCAGTGAGGCGATCGTTGGCTCCAGCCCGGCGATTCCGACCAGTGCATTGACCATCAATCCATCAGCGGATTGAGAATCATAGGTTGCGGCCAAACGTAACCCGGCTTCGCCTGAGCCCACTTCCAGCCAGGGGAATTCCCGTTTCAACTGGTCCGCATCGCTTGGTTCTTTGACCGACACATATGCCGGATGAAAAGCCTTGATCTGCTCGCGAATCACATAAATCCGATTCGCACAAGCGAGTGTCCGGACTCGGAATTTACCGGGATTATTTTGAACGATGGCGAGTGTTTGGGTTCCGATCGATCCGGTTGACCCCAATAGATAGAGATCCTTCATCTAAAACACCTGCACCAAAGGAAAAATGGATTCAATGAACAACCCGATGACCATTAAATTGGCCGCAATAAACATCCACGAATCAAACCGGTCCAAAATGCCACCATGTCCTGGAAGCAGATTCGAAAAGTCTTTGATGTCGTGATTTCGCTTGAATTTAGATGCGACCAAATCACCTACTTGAGCCAAGAAAGAAAGTCCAAACGACAAGAGCAACGTCACATAATCGGGAAATGGGAAAACAGCCAATAGAATCGCAAACAAGCCCCCCGCTCCCCCACCAATTACCAATCCGGCGACGGCTCCTTCCACGCTTTTCTTCGGACTGATTTTGACTGCCAGCCGATGGCGACCAAAACGAATACCGAAGAAATAAGCCGAGGTGTCGGTCAAGATTGCGATCAACAACACTGTGATGAGTAGCATGCGGCTCTGATAGTGACAAAACGCCAGTCCCAGAAATCCCAATCCGCAATAAAGCATGGTCAGGAGTAGATTGCCACAATCCGGGGTCGATAATTCCGGAATAAAGATGAATAACGTCATCACAAACAGCGAGGTGAAGAGCAAATAGAGTCCAAGGATCCTTAGCGGAATAATGTCGGTCAAGGCCAAATAGCCAACGATATAAAACCCGACTGTCAATAAGATCGCCAAGAGATCCACTGTCAAGGGAAGCGGATGTTTTTTTTGAAGCATTTTTCGGAATTCATAGGCAGCGATTGCCGCCAATATTCCCGATGCAATGGCAAACAAATGAAAATGATGACCAAAAATGACGAGTGGGATCAAGACGGCGGCCAAGATGATGGCCGTCACAATTCGTTGTTTCATCCGCAAATTATCCTTTCACCTGGCCGAAGCGCCGATTTCGCTTAGCGAACTCTCGCAAGGCTTGATGCAAATGCCGTTTGGTGAATGCTGGCCAGGTAACTTTCATAAACAAGAGTTCGGCATATCCGGCCTGCCAAAGCATGAAGTTGCTCAGCCGGATTTCGCCGCTCGTTCGGATCAGGAAATCCAGTTCCGGCAAGTCTTTGGTGTCCAAGTGATCGGTTATCATTTCCGGAGTGATAGCCGCTGGATCCAAATCTCCCTGCTTTACTTTCACTGTGATTTGTTGAAAAGCGCGCGTCAGTTCATCATAAGAGCCATAATCAAAACAGATGTTGAGCACCATGCCTTCACGAGAGGCCGACGACGTTTCCAATCGATTCATGATTTCAAGGTTTTTTGACGATACTTTGGTTTTTCGCCCGGAAAACAGCACACGGATGCGTTGCTTTTCAAATTCGTCCTGAAACAAACGTTCGAACTCTTCCGGCAAGGTCATCAAATAGTCGACTTCGGCTTCCGGACGATTCCAGTTTTCCGTAGAAAAAGCAAAAACGCTGAGCGCCTTAATGCCGATTCTACTGGCTTCCAAAGCGATTTTTCGAATATTGTCGACTCCCACCTTGTGTCCCATGGTCCGAGGAAGGCCTCGCCTTCTTGCCCAGCGACCATTGCCATCCAAGATGATCGCCACATGTTTCGGAAGGTTGTTATTCGTTGATTTCATCAAAAACCCCCGCTTTCGCTAACACAATTATACACTATCTTTTGTGAAAATTAAAACAAATCGATAAGGGGGAAAAAGAATAAGACCGTTTCCGGTCTTATGGTTAGAGGCTCATGATGTCATTTTCTTTCTCACGGAAGGCTTCATCAATCTTCTCGATAAATTTATCCGTGAGTTTCTGGGCTTCATCCTGATAAAACCTCAGGTCGTCTTCCGTCAGGGATTTGTCTTTCTCCATCTTTTTGAGATCAGCGATTGCATCCCGACGAATATTCCGAATCGCGATTTTATTATCTTCGGACATCCGGTGGATGGCTTTCACTGAATCGCGACGGTTCTCCTCTGTGAGCGGTGGCAATGAAATTCGAACGCCAACACCGTCGTTGGTGGGAGTCACCCCCAAATTGGCCGCAAAAATCGCCCGTTCGATTTTTTGAACCAGACTTTTGTCATACGGTTTGATATAGATTTGATTGGCTTCGGGCACCTGGATTGAGGCCACTTGATTGATTGGACTCAAGACTCCATAATAATCGACGCTGACCCGTTCAAACATTTTCGGATTAGCGCGACCGCTTCGAACGGTCGAGAATTCTTTGTGGAGCGCATGTAAGGCTTGTTCCATCCGCTCTTCAGCGTTGAGTAGAATTGTTTCTGGCATGATTGATCACTCCTTATTTGTTTTTGATCATGGTACCGATATCCTCGCCCATGATCGCGCGTTTGATATTGCCTTCCACGTTCATGTCGAATACGTAGATATCGATGTTGTTATCGTGTGCAAGTGCCGCTGCGGTTGAATCCATGACTTGCAATTCTCGATGCAAGACATCTTGATGCGTCAATTCGTGGAATTTGATCGAATCAGCATGATGTTTGGGATCCTTATCATACACGCCGTCGGTCCCGTTTTTCGCCATATAGATGATGCTGGCTCCAAGTTCCGCTGCCCGAAGCGCGCTGGTGGTGTCGGTGCTAAAATAGGGATTGCCCGTTCCCCCGCCGAAGATGACAATATATCCTTTTTCCAAATGGCTGATTGCTTTTCGACGGATGTAAGGCTCAGCCACTTCGGGAATGTTGAGACTGGTCATCACCCGCGTGGGTACACCCATCGATTCCAGAGAATTTTGAAGTGCCAAAGCGTTTAAAATCGTGCTGATCATTCCCATGTAATCGGCACTGGACCGATCGATTCCCATTTCATCGCCCAGCTTGCCGCGGAAGATGTTTCCGCCGCCGACCACCAAGCCGATTTCACACAAATTCAGATCATAGGCTGATTTGATTTCTCTGGCAATCGTTTTGACGACTTTGGGGTCGATGCCGACACCAGCTTTCCCAGCCAACGCTTCACCGCTCAGTTTGATCATGATTCGCCGCTTAGACATTCGTTATTCCTCCTTTTGACAAAGAAAGGACACAAAAAAGTGTCCTTATTGATTTACTTGTGACAACACTTCTTCCGCGAAATTATCGCATTTTTTCTCGATGCCTTCGCCAACAGCCATACGGACAAAGTGGACGATGACGGCGCCCTTCGCTTTCGTGTATTCTTCGATCGTCTGATCCGGATTCTTCACGAACGGCTGATTCAATAGGCAGATATCCTTCATATTCTTTTGCAGCCGACCTTCTACTATTTTCATCAAGATTGATTCGGGTTTCGGTTTGACCGCCGTTTCATTTTCATTGATGGCTTCTTTGGTCAAAATATCTTTTTCGTGCGCCAAAACGTCTTCCGGAATGGACTTCATTGACAAATACAACGGGTTATTGGCTGCCACATGCATAGCAACATCCTTTGCCGTGTCAAAATCCGCCTGGGAAAGAACGGTAAGGGTGGCGATTTTTCCGCCCATGTGGATGTAGGTGCCGAAGGTTTCTTCCGTTTGCTTTTCAACTGCCTGGACGCGGCGAAGAGTGATGTTTTCCCCGATTCCAGAAATGGCTTCGAGCAGATGTTCGCTCATTTTTTTGCCGTCGATTTCCAAAGCCAACGCTTCTTCCTCATTTGACACCGGATTCTGAAGCAGCCACTGTCGGACTTGATTGACCAATGCCCGAAACTTATCTGTCTTCGCAACAAAGTCCGTTTCACAATTCAACTCAAAAACAACGCCGCGATTGCCATCCACAGCCACATCAGAGACGCCTTCCGCCGCAACTCTGGATGTCCGCTTGGCGGCTTTCAGAATACCCTTTTCGCGTAACCATTCACTTGCTTTATCGAGATCTCCGGCTGTTTCCATGAGCGCGCGTTTGCAATCCATCATGCCGGCACCCGTTTTTTCTCGTAATTCTTTCACCATACTCGCGGTAATATCCATCTGTGATTCCTCCTTACAGTATCATTATCAGTTTATCATATCTTCTGCGCCAATTCAATCGTTTTCCCGTTGCTTCTTTTCAAAAAGGGAGCGCTTCGCTCCCTCGAGAATTCATTGGCTTTATTTCAGCAATACGTCAATCAATTCGGCTTTTCTTAATTTTGAATAACCGGTGATATTCATCTCTTTGGCCAGCTCCCGAAGTTCCTGAACGGTTTTCGCTTCGAGATCCGTTTGGGAAAGAGTGGCTTCTGGTTTCACTTCCGGTTTGACTTCGGCTTTCACTTCCGGTTTGACTTCGGCTTTCACTTCCGGTTTGACTTCGGCTTTCACTTCGACAGGTTGTTTGGGAAGCGGTTTTTTTTCTGCTTCAACGGGTGTTTTCGGTGCCGGAGCTTTTTCCGTTTTTTCCTGCAGAACAACGACTTTCGTCAGCGGCTTTTTCGCCGGAGCAGCAGTCTTTGGCTTTTCCGGTGCTAATTTTTTCTCGAGCAAGGCTTCCGGAATATCCGGTTTTTCTTCTTCCTCGCTCTTCTCAGAAGTATCGCCCTCGACTTCCACGACTTCGTCTTCAGCTTCTCCGGTGAGACCACCGTTCGCTTCAACAATGGCATCTCCCATTTTGCCGACGATCAGTTTTACCGAGCGAAGTGCATCGTCATTGGCCGGGATGATATAATCCACTTCATCGGGATCACAATTGGTATCGATGATGCCAAACACAGGAATCCCGAGTTTTTTCGCTTCTAAGATTGCATTTCTTTCCTTACGCGGATCGATGATGAAGAGCGCCTCCGGCAGAGTCCGCATATCTTTGATCCCGCCTAAAAATTTCTCGAGCCGATCCATTTCTTTACGCAGGGTGATGACTTCTTTTTTTGGTAAAACGGCAAAAGTACCGTCTTCTTCCATTTTGTGAAGATCGTGCAACCGCTTGATTGATTTTTTGATCGTTTTGAAATTGGTGAGCGTGCCGCCCAGCCAACGTTTGTCCACATAGAATTGTCCGGAGCGGATCGCTTCTTCACGTACCGGTTCTTGCGATTGTTTCTTGGTGCCGACGAAGAGAACACGTCCGCCAGCGACGACGATATCGAAAAGTGCCTTGTAGGCGATGTCGATGCATTCGCTCGTCTTTTGTAAATCGATGATATGAATTCCATTTCTTGATGTGAAGATGTACTTGGCCATCTTCGGATTCCACCGACGGGTTTGATGCCCGAAGTGGACGCCTGCCTCCAGCAGGGCTTTCATGGATAATACGCCCATTGTTTTAAATCCTCCTATTTGATTGTGCCTCCATCGCTATCCACGCTATTGCCACCAGTCGGCTCCCGGCAAATTGCTCAGCGATGTGTGTATTTTTTACGGCGATATTATTCTACCAAATTAGGGGGGGGAAAGCAAGCAATATTTACCGTGTTTCGCCTTAAAAGAAAAAACCAAGGCGATCCCGAGGTCTTCAATCGGTGCTGCCAATTCCCCCTGTTCGGATTTTCGTGCTTTTTTCTTCTTTTTCTGCGAGTAAATACTTCGTAAAAACCGCTTGAACTAGGCGTTCGCCTTTTTGAATTTCGATGGAAAGATCGCCTAAATTATAAAGCAGGATCCGAATGTGTCCTTCGTTATCCTTATTATTGTAGAAATCCTGATCGATCAAGCCAACGCTGTTGGTCAAAATCAACTTTTTTTTCGGAAACAAAGAACTCCGAGGAAATATGAGCAACATTTCGTCTTTATCCATAAACGCTTTGATCCCGGTGGGAATCACCGCATAGCTTTTCGGTGGAATCACCGCTGTTACCGCCGATTCCAGATCATATCCCGCACTTCGGACGGTCGATCGTATCGGCAGATGGATCTGTTCATTTTCATAGGCTTTCACCACTTCAAATCCTCGAACAGCCATGGTGGATCGCCTCCCTTCGTTTTGAATGATCAAGAAGAACTCTGGGCGTTTTTCGCCAAGATGATCTCCTTTGACTTCATCAATCTCGTGATATTTCCGCGTTCGTTATCTTCTAGTTTATTGGTTATCCATTTGATTGTATCCTCGATGTCGGGAATCATGATGTATTCAATTGCGTTGACCCGCCGCCTCGTTTTTTCAATTTCTCGAGCCAGCATATCGCAGGTTTTTTCTACTACCGAGAGATCGATCAATTGATGCAAGATTCCGGAAAGACCAATGACCGCCCCGTCAAGATCCATAGGAGTGAACGCAAAGCCATAAGTCAGATCGATCGCTCCGGATTTCTCGTAAGAAAGTGTGGGTGTTTTGATATTCATGATCGATCTTGCGCCAGTCTCAATCGTCACTTCGCGGGAGGGGACCATCAATGCTTCCATCAGCCCGGTCAATGACATTTTCAACTTGGCACTTTCAAACTGTTTCATGATTTGGGCCAATGCTTTTTCAACGTCCATCCGCAAAGACCGGTTCTGTTTGATGAGTTCCATAAACCGGCGGATCATTTCATCTTGTTTATCTTTCAATAATTTATGGCCGCGCTTTGCGACCGACAGCCGATTTTTCAGCCGGTATAGCTCCATCCGTGTTGGATTGATTTTTTGTGCCATGATCAATCTCCTTCAGGAAGATACTTCGCAATTTTGTCTAAACTGATCCGTTTAAGTTCGGTCTTAGGCAGTATCGTCAAACATTTCCAACCAATGGTGAGCGTCTTTTCAATCGGACGATTTTCCCGGGGTCCTTGTTGGACATAGCGTTCTTCAAACTCGATCGCAAACTGGGCATACAGTTTGTCCACATCCGATAACGCGGCTTCCCCGAGAATCGTTGAAAGTTCTTTGGCTTCTTTTCCTCTCGCGTAGGCGGAGAAGAGTTGATTCATGGTTTCCGAGTGGTCTTCCCGGGTCTTTCCTTCGCCGATGCCTTTATCCTTCAACCTTGAAAGCGAAGGGAGCACATCGATTGGCGGATAGATCCCTTTGAGATTCAACTCTCTTGAAAGGATGATTTGCCCTTCGGTGATGTACCCGGTAAGATCGGGGATCGGATGGGTTTTGTCGTCTTCAGGCATCGTCAAAATGGGGATTTGGGTAATTGATCCTTTTTTCTCCTTGATCCGTCCGGCACGCTCGTACAGCGAGGCAAGGTCGGTATACATATAGCCTGGATAGCCCCGGCGTCCCGGCACTTCTTTTCGAGCGGCGGACACTTCGCGGATCGCTTCGGCATAATTGGTGATATCGGTCAGAATGATGAGTACGTGCATGCCGAGTTCATAAGCCAGATACTCCGCACAAGTGATGGCCATTCTGGGTGTTGCGATCCGTTCAATGGCGGGATCCGCTGCCAGGTTCATAAACAAGACCGACCGTTCGATCGCCCCGGAGCGTTGGAAATCTTGAATAAAATAGTTGGCTTCTTCAAACGTGATCCCGATTGCCGCAAATACCACCGCGAAAGATTCGGAACGATCTTTGACCTTCGCTTGTCTGGCGATCTGTGCCGCAAGTTTTGCGTGTGGCAATCCCGATCCCGAAAAAATCGGCAATTTTTGACCCCGCACCAATGTGTTTAACCCATCGATGGCACTGATTCCGGTTTCAATAAATTCGGATGGATAGTTACGTGCAACCGGATTCAACGGTGTTCCGTTGATATCCGCCATTTTTTGGGGAATGATGTCTCCGGCTCCGTCAATTGGACGACCCATGCCATCAAACACGCGGCCAACAATTTCCGGCGCGAGTTTTATTTCAATTCCCCGGCCGAGAAACATGGCTTTCGCGTCACTGATCCTGAGCCCCTGAGACGAATTGAAGAGCTGAACCAATGCTCGGTCGTGATCCACTTCCAGTACCTTGCCGATCCGTTCTTCACCCGAGGCTTGGCGGATACGGACTAGTTCGTCGTATTTGATGCCTTCGACTTGATCGACGAGCATGAGCGGACCGACAACTTCACGGATGGTTTTATATTCCTTAGGCATTCTCGGTCCCTCCTTGGATCAATTGTCGGTATTCTTCTTCGATCAACGAAGTGATTTTCGCGATTTCATTGGCAAAGTTTTCTTCTTTGATGTATTTCATCCGACCGATTTTATCCAACACCGCCATGGAGGTGATTTTCGCATAAGAATAGTCTTGTTTTAAGGCTTCCAGTCCTTTTTGATACCAATCGAGGATCGCCTTCATCATCCCGTACTGTTTGGCAAGGGAAGTGTAGGTGTCAATCTCGTGAAAAGCAATTTGATGCAAGAAGTCCTCGCGAATACTGCGAGCGCAATCGAGAGTCAATCGGTCTTTGAATTCCAGTGAATCAATCCCGACCAACCGGACGATTTCTTCCAATTGTGCTTCTTCCTGTAATATCCGCATCGCCATTGCGACTTGTTTTGACCAGCCTTTTTGGATTTCCTGATCAAAATATTCGTTCATTTCATCGCTGTATAAGGAATAGCTTCTCAGCCAGTCGATTGCCGGAAAATGGCGGCGATAAGCTAAGTTGGCCGAAAGTCCCCAGAATACCTTGACAATACGGAGCGTTGCCTGGGAAACGGGTTCGGAAGTGTCGCCTCCCGGAGGTGACACGGCTCCAATTGCGGTAATAGCCCCAAATCGTTCTTCACTACCCAAACATTGGACAAACCCAGCCCGTTCATAGAATTCAGCGATGCGACTGGCGAGATAAGCCGGATAGCCCTCTTCGCCCGGCATTTCTTCGAGACGTGAGGACATTTCTCGAAGCGCTTCTGCCCAACGGGAAGTGGAATCCGCCATGATGGCGACCCGATAGCCCATGTCGCGATAGTATTCGCCGATCGTGATCCCGGTATATATGGACGCTTCCCGTGCCGCAACCGGCATATTGGATGTATTGGCAATAAGCACGGTCCGCTTCATCAACGGCTCGTTGCTCCGGGGATCTTTCAATTCCGGAAATTCCATCAATACATCGGTCATTTCATTGCCGCGTTCACCGCAACCAACATAAACAATGATATCGGCATCGGCCCATTTGGCCAATTGATGTTGCACCACCGTCTTTCCGGATCCAAACGGTCCGGGGATGGCGGCGATGCCTCCGATCGCGATGGGGAACAAGGTATCGATGACTCGTTGCCCTGTGACCATTGGTTCCGTGGGTGCGAGCTTTTTCTGGTAAGGTCTCCGAATCCGAACTGGCCATTTTTGAATCATGGTGACGGGTGTGTCTTGTTTGGCATCATCCGTGATGATCGCGATTTGATCCGTGATCACCGCTTCCCCGGAATAGAGCCAGGTCAACGTGCCCTTCACTCCGGGAGGAACCATGATTTTATGACGAACCACGGTGGTTTCTTGGACTTCTCCCAAAACGTCGCCCGCTTGAACAAAAGCACCGATCTTAGCGGTTGGTTCGAATATCCATTTCTTCTCGCGGTTTAATTTTGGCACGTCGATCCCGAGAGGGATTCGATCCCCCGCCGCTTCGTAAATGACATCGAGAGGACGCTGAATGCCATCAAAAATGCCTTCAATCAAGCCGGGTCCAAGTTCAACCGAGAGCGGTTGAAAGGTATCAACCACCGGTTCTCCCGGGCCGATACCGGCAGTTTCTTCATACACTTGGATCGATGCCCGATCGTCTCGGAGTTCGATGACCTCTCCCAACAAGCGTTTTTCACTGACCAAAACGACGTCATACATTTTGACGTCTTTCATATTTTTGGCGACGACCAGTGGTCCGGAGACTTTGGTGATCAGGCCGTTATTTGATTTTTTTTCAGCTGTATTCATCAGGGACGCCCTTTCTAAAAGAGATCAATGCCAATTGCATTTTCCACATTTTGTTTGATTTTTTTCATGCCAATGTTCTTTTTTTCAGGATCGATCGGAAGCACCATCAAAATCGGATAAGGAAGTTGTTGGTACTTTTCAATGGTTTCAGGAATCGCTTCATAGATATCTTCGGTCACAAAAATCAGTTTGCATTTCCGGTTGGCTAACGATGAAATAGTTCTTTCGGCTTCGCCGGCATCTTTCACCTGAAAAGCCCGAACGCCAACCGTGTTGAAAAGCAGGATGGCATCGGTCAATCCCACGATGGCTATTTGTTGGGTTTTTTCCATGGATCATCCCTCCTTTTTGCTACAAATCTCTCAAATCAGCGAGGTCTATCTTATCCACTGCAAACAGGGTTCGGATATTTTTGGCCTCTGCGTCTTTTTTTAGATAATAATAGATGATTGGCCCGATGGAGAACGCGTCGTTGCGAAAAGGTTTCACTTGATCGAGCAATAGGCTTTCCAAGGCTTTTTCCAGTGTCTCGATATTGCCCTCTCCTTGGTTCTTTTTTAGGATGTTGCTCAACTTTTCGTGATAGAAGTCTTGCAACGCGCGAAGATATATGTCTCGAGATTGATTCATCGCCTCTAAAAATAGAGGTTTGGGAATGCTTCCGTTATCCAAAAGCATCTCGGACGTGACCGCTATGGACCAGCCTAAGAGACGACTCCGTTCAATCGCCAGCACATTCTGAAAATCGATAAAGGCGAGTAAATAAGTTCGCAACGCTTCCGCTTTTGAGAAGCGACATTGCTTCAAGGCGAATGTCAACAAGAGATTGTCGATCACGACACTGACCAACCGTGGGTTGTCAGACACTTTCTGAATCGCTTCATCGATTTGAAAAAGCAACGCTTGAACTGCTTTTGGCAAAGCTTGTCTGTCTTGTCTCAAGACTGCATTTTCCATTATTTCTCCAGGAATAGCTGCCAAATCATCACCAAGCGAAGGATGCGGGATGCCGAATAATTTTTCCTTATACAACACTTTGAGATTTGTCGCGTCGTGGAGCAAATAAAACAGATCCGTCAACCGGCGATTGGGAGACAAAGAATCCAACATTTCTCGAAGAGATCGACGTTCGGCCTGAATCAATCCCTCTACCGAGAGATCAGTCGCTCCTTTTCCGTATCCAAAAGAGGAAAGCATCGCGGCCATTTCCGATTTAGGCGTTTTGATTAATTTCGCATATTTCGCTTTGTCGAAGAGTCGATCCTCAATCGCTTTGATGACGCCGATGGCAAATGGATAATCCATTTCAGGCCTCCGACTCAAACAAATAACAAGCGAGTTCCGCCTCGAACTGATTCTTGAAAGATAACAACAAGGTGGGGTATGAGTGATCAATGTCAAACGCGGAACCAACCACTAAAAAGCCGCCGGAAATGGGGGCAAGCTGCTCTGAAAGCACCAGTTTGAAAGCGGAATCGGCAAAACTCGCATTCAGTTTATCAAGTTCGATTTTTCCTCGAACTGCCGGATTTGAGGCGAACAACTTTTTAAAACGAACATGATCCGCCTTGGCGGCGATGATGGTTTCCGTCCCCGTCAAATGATCATTATCGAGCAAGTGCTTCACCAGCTGGACCCACTTCTCATCACTGATGTCTTCAAGCTTCGTCAATGCATGGTTGAAGACACTCGTCAATAATTGTTGTTTTTGGGCCAAGGTCGCCGCCTTTGCTTGTTGTTCAAATTCCGTGACTTTCCCTTTAAAGCGAATATCTTGCTTTTCTTTAAACTTAGCTCGGTCGCTTAAAATCACGGTTTCCGCTTCTTTCAACCGACTTTGGTAGATTTTTCTCGCTTGGGCTTCTCCGGACTCCAAAATCATCTTCGCGTCTTGTTCGCCCTTTTGTATTATCTTGTCATAAATCGATGGGTTTGCCAAAAGTCGTCACTCATTTCTATAGAGGAATGCCCTGAATCATGAGAATGCTGGCAAGAAGCGCCAATATCGCATACGTTTCAACCAACACGGTCATCGTCATGCCTTTCGCCGTCGAATCCGGTTGTTTCGCGACCATCATGATTGAATTGACCGACATCTTTGCTTGAAAGAACGCAGATACCGGCAACACGAGTATGGAAGGAACACACGCCCCGAACATCGCCCAACCCGCTTCTGTACCCAATGGCAGAGCGCTGCCTCCCAAGAGACCCAGACGGACCAACACCAAAATCGCAATCAAAAAGCCATAAATGCCTTGTGTGCCTGGCAGCGCCTGCAAAATCAATACCTTACCGAATAGTTCCGGTTTCTCGCTGACGACGCCTGTCGCCGCTTTTCCGGCCATTTGGACGCCGAGCGCCGAACCAAGTCCACCAAACGCGGCGGCTGAAGCGGCACCAATAATCGCAATCAATAAACCTTCGTTCATAATCTAATCCTCCATAGGGTGTTTAATTTTCTTGATAGGAATCGTGGATCATCTCCACATAACTCGTTTGAAGCGTGAGCGGCCGAAAGGGAATTCCGCCACCCTCGTAAAATTTGTTAAAAAATTCAATATACTGCAACCGGCTATCATGGATATAAGCCGATAACATGCCCATCGCTAAGTTGAATACATGGCCGATCAAATAAACAAAGAGTGACAGGATGAAGCCAATCGCGTTGCTCTGAAGCATTCCCGCCAGCATGTTCATGACCATGGCGATCACACTGGAAGACAACATCAATGCCAGAATCCGAGCATATGAGAGAATGTCCCCTAAATAACCCGTGATGCCGTATAACGAATAGAGACCCGATCCGATTCTAGCAAGCACATTTTTGTTCTTTCTTCCGGCAAAGAGCACAATCAGACCTGCTCCACCGATGGCAAGCCATAGGCCAATGCTTTTCCCCCACGGGAGAAAGAACAACCCAACGCCAATTAAAATGAAGATCCAACTGAATTGATCGACAAAGATCGCCAAATACTGTTTGTCGCGGAAATTCCGGTACGCTTTGACAAGCAAACCCGATATGATATGGCAAGCACCAATCACAATCGACAAGATGAGCATGTCCAACGGCTTTTCCATTGGCGACATCAAGATCGGATTCCATGAAACTCCAAAATAGCTGCCGAACAAGATTCCCCAGAGAATCGTGGACACGCCGGAATACATCAGAACCCGGAACAATCTCAACGCATTTCCTTTGGGTCTCATCTTCTTGATCATCAAGGCGAATAGAACAACCATCACAACGCCATATCCGACGTCGCCCATCATCATGCCAAAGATGAGCCAATACCAGATCGACATGACCGGATTGGGATCCACTTCATCCGGATGAGGTTTTTCAAACATGTCGGTAATGGTTTCAAAGGAATCGACGAATTGATTGTTTTTCGTCACAGTCGGCACTTGTTCGCCTAAATCCGGCTCGATCTCCGCCAAGTCATACACATCTGTGATTGCTTCAATGGCTTGGATCAAGCGATCCTTCCGATCGCTCCGAACCCATCCTTCCAAAAAGACGGTTGCTTGAGTGTCGGTGACTTGCGCTTGTTTCAATGTCGTGTCGCTCATTGCTTTATCGACCATCAGTTTCAACTTGGATTGTTCTTTCGCCAGTTCGTGCAGCATTTCTTCGCTTTCTTGAATCGTCGTTGTTAAGGAAGCGCTTTGGCGAGAGATTTCTTCTAGGACCTCAACTGGCTTTTTGGCGATGTTGGGTAAAGCAACTTCTGTTAACCCCAAATTCTTGAGTTCTGACTCGATCGCGGAAACATCTTCTTTCAAAAGGGCATAAACGAATGCCTGTTGGCGATCGCTTTTTCCCAATAGTTCAAGAACATTCCCGGTGTTATTGAAAAGGTCAATGACGTGTTCCACTTGCCCTTCCGGGATCAGCCCCAAGCGAA
>Ga0172377_10003293_pt1 | contig 16564 bp, 14 predicted proteins | sample Pumphouse3metaG_FD_119749 | JGI IMG/M metagenome (GOLD analysis project Ga0172377, IMG submission 119749) | Leachate microbial communities from a municipal landfill in Southern Ontario, Canada - Pumphouse #3 metaG | ecosystem: Engineered > Solid waste > Landfill > Unclassified | place: Canada...
CATTGAATCGCATACGATAACGAATATTCTCTTAAATTTTTTCATTTTGTAATCCCTTTCATAGCCTTAATATTATATAGTAGTCTTCGATAGAATTCTAGTAATTTAATCATCGGACATATACTTATCATACACCGACAAAATGCGCTTTGTCGATATATGTGTATATATTTGAGTGGTTTCAATCTTAACGTGTCCAAGCATTTCTTGGACTTGTTTTATGTTTGCTCCGTTTTCTAATAAGTGAGTAGCGAACGAATGGCGAAGCGTGTGTGGAGATATATCCACTTCAATATTAGCTCTAGCCGCGTACTTTTTAATCTGCCTCCAAAAGTACTGGCGCGATATAACCTCACCTCTCCTGTTTAAAAATAAGTATTTAGAACGGTATCCAACATTTTTCTGACGCACTTTATCAATGTATTTAACCAGGTACTCCAAGGCGAATTCCCCGATGGGAATGATTCTCTCTTTATTTCCTTTTCCCAAAACTTTCAAATAGCCCTGTTCAGCGTTGACGTTTCCCATTTCAAGATTGATCAATTCGCTTACTCTCAAGCCTGAAGCGTACATTGTTTCCAACATAGCTTTGTCGCGTATCTCCGCAGGCTTTTCAAGATTCAAGCAATCCAACAGCGCTTCGACTTCCTCGTAAGAAAGAACGACAGGAAGATGCCTTTCCGCTTTAGGCAGATGGATTCCTATCAAAGAAACATCTATCAATTTATTTCTATTTAAATACGTGTAGAAACTTCTCACTGTGGTGATGCGCCTTATTATCGTGGAAGTTTTTAATCCTGTCGAAGACAAGTAGGCGATAAAGTCTGTGATATCGTTCTTGCTCAATTCGGATATATCTGGATTGTGCATGAACTCAGTGAATTTATCCATGTCGTCCTGGTAAGTATCCAAAGTTGACTTCGAGTCGCCCTTTTCCACTGTGAGGTACACGAAGAATTCATCGATCACTTCATTTATTTTCATTTTTCTTCACCTTGATGTCCGCTAAAGTTTTGAACAGTTTAGTGCTTTCATTTTTATTTAAGTAATCGAGTATGTTGTTCTTATCCTGGAGTTTGTTGTCAGCTTTAGATGAATTGAATAAGTTTAACTGCTTGTAGTTGCTTTCATTTTTGCTCACTTCTACTCCTACTCCTAGCAATCTGACCGGCTGTCCTTTATAAAAAGCCAAGAATACGCGAAGCACAGCGATGTAGATTTCTTCAAAGTCATCGCTCTCTCCAGCGATAGATCCACGCTTAGAATGGGTTTCAAAATCCGAGTTGCGTATCTGCACGACAACTTTAGAAGTTAGCTGATGATTTTTAACTAAACCGTCAACAACTTCTTTGGTCAGCTTTCGCAAGTACTCTTTTAAAATAGCGACGTCATCTATGTCTTCTTCAAACGTAGTGGCGTTGGATATGGACTTGCGTCCTTCTCTGACCGTAACCACTGTGTCGCTTCCGCTTCCATTGGCCCATTCGATGTAGGTTTGAAAAAATGAACCGACTATTCCCTTTAAATCGTTAGAATTGATATTCGCGAGGTCGCCAATCGTCTTTATTCCCGCTTCTTCGAGCCTTGGAGCCGTCTTTTTACCTACTCCCCACATCTCGGATATGGGCAAAGGCCAAAAGTACTTCTTGTATTCATCAGTATATATGCAAGTTAAACCCATAGGTTTTTTAAAATCGGAAGCCATCTTTGCCAAAAACTTCGTGTGAGCGTAACCCATGGAGCACTGCAGGCCTAGCTTTCTGTATATTTCTAGTTGTAAGTCTATTAAAAAGTCGTGAGCCGTCTTATCCGTTACGTATTTGGTGATGTCTATGTAGCACTCGTCAACGCTGACTTGTTCTAAGATTGGAAACTTGTCGCTTAAAAACTTTATGAAATTGTGACTCACTCTCGAATACAAGCTGTAGTTGCCTGGAAGGATGATTAAATCGGGGCACATGCGCTTGGCGATGATTGAAGGCATTCCTGAATGTATGCCTTTTTTTCTGGCTGGATAGTTGCACGTAGACAGCACGCCACGCTTGTGATCTCCACCGATAGCTACGTTGAATTTGCCGAGTTCTGGTTTGATATTTGCCTCGCACTGATAAAAGAAGGCATTGAGATCAATATGTAAGATATTTTTCATATAATTACCTCCTTTTTAAATTATATATGGTAGACTTGAATCATGAAAAAGACACTCATAATTTGTGGTTCACTATATTTTACCATTATCGCGGTTATTCTTATCGGAAGATTTTTTAATGTTTACGGATTGCTCGTGGGTATTTTAAGTTTGCTCGTTCTTCTTGTTGGATTGCTGGGTTACGAATTGATTCAAATAATCCATATTTACAAGATAATTTCTAAACTAGCGGATACTACTAAGTATATAGAAGTGCTGAGAGACGTAGAAAACTTGTTGAAACACCCGCTTACTACCTCTGAGATTTTTTCTTTAAATGAAACTAAGGCCTACGCTTTGATCTATTCAAATCAACTAGAAAAGGCTAAGAAGTTTATCGAGACGTTGGAATATCCAACTAAAAACTCTATGAAACTCAGCGTTCAAAGGGTTAAACTCACTTTGCGTTTAGAGTTAGCTCAGGTTGAAGATAACGAAGAAGAATATTTAGAGACTATGAATCAAATGCTCAAGTTTGAAAAGAATAAAAAAGTAGTCGAGTATTTAAACTACGATAAAACGGTGATGACTTACTATTTCCAACTGCTGAAAGATTTCAATCAACCTTCTTTGGAACAGGAAGTCTCAAAGATATTTGAAATAGAAGAAAAGATTCAAAAGACAGATGGATCCATATACTATTTCTCTATTCTGTTTAACCGCTATGTAAAACTGCTCGCTTTAAAAGTAAATCAAATGCCTTTGTACGGCTTAGAAGAATTAGAAAATGAAGCAAAAGGTACATATTTAGAAACAAAACTGGAAAATCTTAAAAAATAGAAAAAGACGCTCTTATCCACACATTAGTAACAATTTAGTATTTATTTAGTTGTTTCACGTTGGAAAAGAGCTTTTTTATATTGTTTCACGAATTATTTATAGTATTGAAGTATCAGTTCTTTAGCAGCGTCAACGCCGCCTTTAGTCAGTTTGTTTCCCGAAAGCATCTTCCCTACCTCGTCGATCTTCTCATCGTTGTTTAAAGGTCTGATGTGGGATTGAGTGATGCCCTTTTGAACATCCTTATAAACTAAATAGGTGTGCTTGCACGCCGCAACAACTTGCGGAAGGTGCGAGATAACAATAACCATCGAGTTTTCGGATATGCTCAGTATTTTATTTGCTGCTTTGTAGGCTATGTTTCCAGATATGCCTGAATCGATCTCATCAAATATGAGAATGTCGTAAGGCGATGTCTTATTGAGCACAGTCTTTAAGGCTAACATCAGTCTGGAAGACTCGCCGCCGCTGGCAGCTTCTTTCAGTTCCATGAATTTAGATCCTTTGTTCAAACAGACCTCAAATCTCAGGCTATCTTTGCCAGTCTTTGATAGCTCCGCGGCCTGAATATCAACTCTAAAGCCATCTTTGAGCAAACCTAAAGATTCCAACTCGCTATTTATAGCTTCGGTTAACTTATCTGCACCTAACTTGCGCTCGCTGGATAATTCATCCCCGAGTTCATTCAGCTGAACTCTAACAGCGGCTATCTCTTTGTCAAACTGTTTCAATCTGTCGTTGTATTGGTCGATTATATCGAGTTTTTCTTTGAATTGGTTATAAGCATTAAATATTTCTTGAGTCGACCTTCCGTACTTGTGCTGAAGTGTAGAAAGCGAAAATAGCCTCTGATTGATCTCTTCGAGTCTTTGCGGAGAGTAATCGAGCGATTCATACGCGTCAGTCGCTTCATTTAAAGCCATCTCAAGCTCGTTTGCTTTCTCAGTTATATTTTCCCCTGCTTCTTCCAAAGGCGAGCCATACAGGCTCTTTGCGTGCATTTCGACCTCATCTAGAACATCTGAAACAAGGTTTCCACTTTCTCCGGACCTCAAAAACTCCTGAAGAGATTTAAATGCTTCCTGAACGCGCGCAAATCCGGAGAGATCTTTAAGCTCTTGCTCCAAATCTTCAATCTCATTTTCGCTTATCTCGTACTTCTCTATTTCATTTACTTGAAATTCTAAAAATTCTTTTTGATTGATATCGTTCGATTGTTTGAAGCTTTCCTTTGCGGAACGGGTGCTTTTCATCTCGTCAAATTTAAGCGAGTAACTGTTTAGCAACTTCGCTTGCTTCTCTCCTAAAAAAGTATCCAATAGCCTCAGATGATTGGCTGATTGAAGAAGATACGACGAGTCGTTTTGAGAGTGTATATCAATGACGCCTGCCATTACTTCTTTCAGCACTTTCAGCGAGACTGTCTCTCCGTTGATTCTTATTGAAGAAGACTTAGAAGGCAGCAGAGAGCGAGAGACAACGAGACAATCGTTCTCATCTATGTAGTCCAAAAGAACTCTGTGTTGATTTATAAATACTTTGCTGAAGTGAAATAGCCCTTCGATGAATGCTTTTTTCGATTCATCCCTAAGTTTATTGAAGCTAGAGCGGCTGCCTGAGAGCAAACTCAAGGCGTCGACGATGATTGACTTACCAGCGCCAGTTTCTCCCACTAAGCCGTTTAAACTGGGCTTAAATTCAATATCTATATCGTCGATGATAGCGAAATTCACGATTCTTAATTCTTGTAACATATCTCGTTCTCTTTTCTTTTCTTAGATTTATTATAACTTAAATCTACCCCGGATTGTCATATCCATTTAAAAACTTCTACACGTTTATATATAGAAGTTTTAAAGTTTGAATTTAGGATTATCTTAGCGTCAGATCAGCTTCTCCAGCTTTATAAATCATGCGCTTAGTAAATATAGGACCTATCAGTTCCGTGATGATACACGCAATGACCACGGTCGCAGATAATTCAGGAGAGAGAACAACTAGACTAGGTATGCTGCTGACAATGAGCACCAAGCCTAAAGCTACACCGCCCTGCGGAAGCAGCCCCATCGGAAGCAGGTGCGTAATCTTTTTCGGACATTTCAGCGCCTTCCCCCCTGCAAATACACCGAGGAATTTACCTGAGGCCATACCTAAGATGTACGTGACAACACAGATTGCCAGGGCTCCAAACGAATCTATTTGTCCCAGTCGCAAATCTGCCCCGGATAAAACAAAGAACATGACGATCATCATTGGAGTAAAGCGCTCCAGCAGTTCTGTTGCCTGTTCTTCATCGGGCGATAAGTTTGTAAATAATACGCCCATTATCATACAGCCGAATATCTCGGATATCGTTACGTTTTGCCCCCAAGCAGCAGATAGTTGATCGTTCAATATTTCGATTAAACCTATGGTTAAAAATACTCCAGCAATAACTAGGACAACTCTGGTTGATCTTCCTTTAAAAGTTCTGATAACTATCGCTAGCAAGAATCCGATAACTCCGCCAATGAGAATGGCGAAAATAATTTCTATAAAAGGCATAGCGATAAGAAGGCTCAGCTCTCCCGCGCTACCTGCGGTCCCAGAAATGAGTTCGATAACTGATATCGCCAAACCAAAAGCTATGAGCGCTGTGGCATCGTCGATTGCAACAACGGCAGTCAGCGTCGATGAAACAATACCCTTCGCTCGGTACTGCTTCAACACGAGTAAAGTTGAAGCCGGTGCAGTGGCAGAACCGATGGCACCAAAGGCTATAGCAAAACTAAAATACGTCACGTAGTCAACGTTCAAAAGCTTTGTCATAATCGGTGAGAGCGCCATAAAAAGGCAGGTGATGACGATGACAGCGGAAAGCGATTCGAAACAAGCTAGCAGAATGGACTTCTTGCCAACTCTTTTTACGTAGTCTTTTTTAAACTCACATCCGACTCCGAATGCGATAAATCCGAGTTCCATTTTAACCAGGATTTTTAAATCTTCAATCGCTTCGTAAGACACAACACCCTTGTAGCCGGAAAAGACAGGAATCAAGGAAATGAGTCCCGGACCGAGCAACAAACCGGCAAACAAGTAGCCAGTTACGTCTGGTATGTGTAATTTTTTGGTGATCTTGTGAAATAATTCACCAAAAAGTAGCATTACAGCAATTGCTAAAATTAAATAATTTGCGCTAATCATCATATACCTCTTTCATTTATAACAATTTTATCTTCAGCGTAGCATTTTTTTTAATCGTCTTTGTCGTGAATGCCGAAGCACTCGTCGACATTCAATGTGAACATAACCCCAGTGTCGGGTTTATCGATATCTCCAATTACATTTATTACTAGTTTCATAGCTTTTTTTACTTCTTCTTCGGTTCCGACAAAAAACACCGTCTTAGACTTGTCTCTGTTAGGATTTAAGAAATTTCTCAATCCTCCAAAGTGCGAAACATCATTGTCCGAGTTAACAACGCGGTGCGTCATACCTTCCGAATCCCAGATTGTACAACCGTGAATGTCATTCATAACAAACGTCGATAGCAATGGATCTAATTTTTCCGTGTTCGAAAGAATTAAGATGAGCGCTTTTAATTGTGCCATGTGATTTATATTCTCCTATGTATTTATTGTATGCGGTTACACGAAAATTTTCAAATAAAAAACCAGAGCTCTTTTAGAAGCCCTGGTTAGCGTTTGAATTTTATAATATTTCCATTATCTTTTTTACAACAGATTGCACATCAAGATTCGTTTCCATCAATTCTTCTTGCTTGCTGCCCTTTTCGATAAACTTAACCGGGAGCGCGTAACTGGTGAATTTTCCCGTGAAACCCAGTTTAGCTAAGTGCAAAGAAACGTAGCTAGCAAAGCCTAATTCGACGGAAGTTGAATCGTAAAGTATTATCTCATCTTGCTGGAGCATGATTTCATCGAGGTCGCTCGGCAACTTGCTCAACTTGTTCAGGATAATGCAATTGAGTTTACCTTTGAGAGAGTCGTAAGCACTCTTTCCAAGAAGACCGACACCCAAGAATAGCTTCTTGCTGTTCGCCTTTGGTAGAAATTCAAAGTCGCGAAGGATGTAGCGCGGAGTAAGTTTAGCTTCGCATATATCTACGTAAGAGCGTTCAACGCGGATTATTTCAGGCCCGCCAGTATCAAAACTAGCATCTAGGATTTGCTTTATCAGCATCTTTCCATCATAGGGGTGATATATGGTGGTATTGGGCATGCTGCCCAACATTGCAATATCAAATATACCCTGATGCGATGCGCCGTCTCTTCCAACTAAGCCAACTCTGTCAAATATGATGAGAACATTTAATTCCATGCGACATAGATCGTGCAAAAATTCATCGTATCCTCTCTGCGCAAAAGTCGAATATAAAGAAAGTATAGGGTGCAAGCCTTTTAAAGCTAGCCCCGCTACCATATCTATAGCGTATTCTTCGGATATCCCGACGTCGAAACAGCGCTTTGGATACTTGCAAAAAACTTCTTCCAAATGCGCGCCTTTAACCATAGCTGCGGATATAACTACCGAAAGAGGATCTTCGTTTAAGCGCTGCATCAAGGCATCGCCGGCTAAGTGAGAAAGAGAAACTGTCTCGGGGTGATTCTTTGTGGGAATGCCGCTGTCCTGCTCAAACGGTGAAGCGCCGTGCCAGTATCCGTCCTCGTCTTCTTCAGCTAATTTATATCCTTTTCCCTTGGTAGTCTTAATGTGAATGATAACCGATTTATCGATAGCTTTCGCTCTCTTTAAAAAGGTTTCTACCTTAGAGATGTTGTGCCCGTCGATCGGACCTAGGTAATCGCAGTTGAGAGTGTCGAAGAGCGTAGGTCTAAAAAACAAAGATTTTAAGGCATTTTTCATGTGTTTACCTATGTTGTAAATCCAAGTTAAACCTCTTCTGTCAAACGCGTTTTTAAATCTGCCAGCACTCCTCTGATAAAATACTGAAGTTCTAATTTCTTTTAAGCCCTTAGATATGTAACCTCTGCCCTTAGATATGGCCATGCCATTATCGTTTAAGATTATAATTACAGGTTTTTGCTCAGTTTCATTTATGGAGTTGAGAGCCTCTAAGGCCAAACCATTTTGAAATGCCGCGTCCCCTATGACGATTACTGTCTTAGAATTGTCGTTTTGGAGTTTTTTAGCAGTTGCCATCCCCAAACCGATAGCGATGGAGGTCGATGAATGCCCTGCAGATATCTTATCCGCATCGGATTCTTGTATATCTTGGAAACCTGATATGCCGTCTTTTTGACGAATGGTTGAAATGTCTCTTCCCGTCAGTATCTTGTAAGTGTACGCCTGATGACCAACATCGAACAATATGTCATCGCGGTACGGATCAAATTGAGAACAGAGAGCAACGCTCAAATCCACGACACCAAGATTGGAAGACAAATGTCCACCATTAAAAGACACCACATCTAAAATGTGTTGTCTAATCTCTTCCGCCAATTCATTTTTTTGAGATGAATCCATATTTTGCAGAATGTGATAATCGAAGTTTTTTAAGTTGTTTTTTCCCATTTTTACAATTTATCTACTAATTTATAACTAAGTTGTTACTTTTCTAATACGATTTCTTTAGAAACTGTATCTTTTAAGGTATTTAGTTCTTTAGTAAGTTCTTTAATTAATTTCTTTCCTTCAGCGTAAATCTTCGCGGTTTGATCCAAAGTAAGACTCTTGTCTTTATCCAATTGATCAACGATTTCAGCAAGGCGAGCTTGCTTGTCTTCAAATGTTTTCTTATTTTCCATTGTGCTTTACCTCCACAACTTTCGCAGAAACGATGCCATCTTTAAATCCTAACTCGATAGATTGACCAGGTTGAAGCTGACTTATAGACTCTACAGTAACATTTCCCGATTGGACAAATGCCATGCCGGGGCGTATGCCGTTCAACTTGTATGCACCTTCGAGCGCGATGCTTAGTTTAGCTACAGTATTTTCACTCATCATTATATAACGTTTAGCATTATTATTTAATCTAGATGCAAGGTTATCTAAATTAGTCTTGTAAATATTGATAACGTTGACAGGAGAATAACGCTCTAGATTCTGCTCTAATTGAGTTAAATAGATCCCGTCGTACATCAGAATATTCATAAAGTTCTGATTTAGCTTTTCCTTCAAGTATTCTATTTCTCCGTTGACGTCTTCCAAATTTGGAAGAGCCTTATCCGCCGCGGCGGTAGGAGTGATCGCGTATACATCAGCAACTAAGTCGCTGAGAGAAGTATCTATTTCGTGGCCGATTCCTGAGATTACAGGAACGGGAGATTCCGCTAACTTGCGAACGACTCGCTCGTCATTAAAACAATCTAAATCTGTCTTAGATCCGCCACCTCGACCGAATATAATAATATCCGAACCCGAGTGATAGGCCTTATCTAAGGCTTTAATTAAACTATTGGGAGCATTCTTCCCCTGAACAACAGCGTCAAATAATATTGTCGATACAGGCATTTTCTTTTCTAAAGTTTGACATATGTCGTGGTAAGCCGCACCCGAAGCGGATGTGATAATTGCAATTTTAGAGACGTGCTTGGGCAAAGGTCTTTTTCTCTCTTCAGAAAACAACCCTTCGCCTTCTAATTTATCTCGTAATTCCTTCAGTTTTAACAGCTCCTGGCCTTCGCCATCCTGCACCATATCTCTCGCGTTGAGAGACAGTTTGCCAAAGGGAGCGTAGTAAGACATATCACCAGTTAAAATAACCTTGTCTCCAGGGCCGTATTCAAAAGGTATCTGCGCGTCGTAGTATGAAAAAATAATCGCGGTGAGCGCAGCTTTTTTAACTCTGCTGCTGTTTCCAGAATCGATGAGTGAAAGGTAGACGTTACCCTTCTTCACCGACTTTGATACTATTTCTCCGCGAACTTGAATATTGCGAAATAAATCACCTTGAAAAACCTCAGTGATTATGCTGGACAGTTGAGAAATAGAAAAGATTTTTTTCTTAAACTCAAATGGTGTCATAATTTATAACACCTTATCAAGTACAGCGTTTATATATTTATAATCCTTAGAGTCTAAGTATTCTTTTGCAAAGTTAACTGCGCAGTTTATAACGACTGCTTTATCCGAAAGTTCGCAGTATTTAACTTCAGCTACCGCTTCTAACAATATAGCTTGAGCAGCTGTGTTTAATCTATCAAACTGCCACTTCCTTAAAAAGGGTTGTATAGCAGCAATAATTTCATCTTGATTTTGCAAAGCGGATACGAAAACTTCGCGAGAGAACAATTCTATCTCGTCAGTTTCCACACAATCAAATTCTCCTAAGAGAACTTTTATAGGATCATAATCGATACCAGCCTTTTGTTGAATAAGAATAGCATATATAGCATTCAATGCCTTTTTTCTTAATTCGGTTCGTGTCATAAAAACTTTCCTCTACTTTCCAAAGAACAAAACAACAACAATCAGTTTATTATATATCGCTATAAAATTCCATCTATTTTGATCTCAACTACACATTTTTTCACTTCAATCATAGATTTTATCTGTTCTATGACATCTTTTTGAATTTCTTTGCACAATCCAGCAGCATTTTCGCCTCTTTTTACTAAGACGTGAATATAAATGGTGACTGTGTCGCTGATCGTTCTGCACAAAAGTGGCTTGTTGACGCACACGTTGTATTTTTCATCAGCTTTGCGAGGCTTCTCTTCTTTTAAGCAAACGTTAGGCATACCTTCAAGCACACCTTGAGCAATATCTAAGTATACTTTTGTCGATATTGAAGCTTTTCCTTTGCATCTATCCGTATTTAATTCTACGTAACGTGCCATATTATTTCTCCTTCACCTGTTTCATCGATAAAGATATACGTTTTCTATCGATATCCACTTTAATAACCATTACTTTTACTATATCACCAATATTTACAACATCGGAAACATTCTTAACGTAAGTATTGCTCAATTCGGATATGTGAACGAGGCCATCGTCGTGCAAACCAATGTCGACAAAGCATCCAAAGTCCATAATGTTGCGGACTGTTCCTTCGAGTATCATTCCCGGAGTAAGCTGAGTTATGTCTGTAATAGAAGAATCAAGTTTAGCAACAACAAGCTCTTCTCTGGGATCTCTGTTGGGTTTAACAAGTTCTTGAATTATATCTTTTAAAGTTAATTCTCCGCAATCTAATTCCTTAGAATATGCGCTTATTTGATTGTCGTTAACATTCGCACAAGCTTCGGCTGCCTCTGTGACATCCTTGACATTGAGCAATTTCATAAAGTTGTAAGTCAACTTGTAACTCTCAGGGTGAACACCTGTGTTGTCGAGCGGTTCCTTCGCGTCTTTTACTCTTAGGAAACCAGCGGCGTTTAAAAATGCCTTTGGTCCGCACTTAGGAACTTTCTTCAGCTGCTTTCTCGAAGTAAACTTGCCATTTTCTGAACGGTAATCAACGATATTTTGAGCCAGAGTCTTATTTATACCTGAGACGTAGGATAAAAGCGAGGGCGAAGCTATATTGATGTCTACGCCGACCGCGTTGACGCAGTCTTCAACCACACCTGATAGAGCCGTTGTCAGTTTCGTCTGATTCATATCGTGCTGATACTGACCAACTCCGATGGCTTCAGGATCGATCTTAACTAATTCTGATAGAGGATCGAGCAATCTTCTTGCGATGGATACGGCCGAGCGCAAAGCGACGTCGTATTCAGGAAACTCGGATATTGCTAACTTGCTAGCTGAATAAACGCTAGCCCCTGCTTCGGAGACAATGACGACTGTGGTATCGGGATAATCTTTAAGGATATTTTTTAAAAAGACTTCGGATTCTCTGCTTGCCGTCCCGTTACCTAAGGCTATGTATTTAACCTTATATTTTTTAATGAGATCAGCAATCGCGCGAGCGTCTTCTTCAAGTTTTTCGCCTTTGTGAATCGTGTTGAATACTTTGCCGGTCGTCAGAACATCTCCAGTTTGATCTATGACGGCTAGTTTGCAGCCGTTGCGATATCCTGGATCAAAGCCGAGAACGGTGCAAGATTTGAGCGGAGCCTGCATTAAAAGTTGTTTTAAGTTCAACTTAAAAGTTTTGATAGATGAATCTTCCGCAACTGTAAATAACTCGTTGAGAACATCGTTTTCAACGCTGGATTTAATCAAGCGTTCGTAGCTGTCTTTTATGAGGGTGTCAAAGATATCGCCGTAGGGAGTATATCTGGGCTTTTGAAAGGTTGATATGTGTTGAAGAATCTCCTCTTCATCCACTAGAATCTCGCGATTGAGACACTTTTCTTTTGTTCCTCTATTGATAGCTAGCACTCTGTGAGGCTTGGTCTTACTTATCAGTTCGCTGTAGTTGTCGTAGTTGTTATATACGTCACTCTCGGGATTTTTAACTAATTTGGAAGTCAGTCTACCCTCTTTATTGATGAGATTTTTAATGAATAATCTGTAATTTGCATTGTCGGCAATTTCTTCTGCTAAAATATCGCAGGCGCCTTGAATAGCTTGAGCGGTATCTGCCACGTCGCTCTCTTCGGATACGTATTTAGCAGCTTCTTCTTCGAGTTTACCTGTTTTGTCAGCAATTAAATACCTAGTTAGAGGTTCGAGCCCGCGCTTGATAGCCATGCTACCTCTAGTTTTGCGCTTAGGCTTAAAAGGGCGGTAAATATCTTCCAACTTTGTAATATTCAAACACTCAACTATGGTCTTTTCTAAATCAGGAGTGAGTTTTTCTTGTTCAGCAATGGATTTTAGAATAGTAGTTTTGCGCTCGTCAAGCTTTCTCAAGTAAGTTACGCGCTCTTCCAACTGACGGATAACTTGATCTTCCAAGTTTGATGTAACTTCTTTGCGATAACGCGCGATAAACGGTACTGTCGAACCCGTGTCGAGCAAATCTAAGGTCGCTTTTACTTGAGTTTCTCTTATGTTTAATTCGAGAGCAACTTGCTTAATAATATCCATATTATATCCTTCATTCTTAAAAACAGTCCCAATAGACCTAAAATCTATTAGGACTGTACATTTACTTTACTAATATGTTGAGAATCTTGTTCTTAACGTAGATAACCTTGAAGATAGTCTTTCCTTCAAGATATTTGCTTACAGCTTCAATTTTCTTCGCTTCTTCTACAAGGACATCTCTGTCGTCGAAGTCGCGAGCAACGACAAGTTCACCGCGGTGTTTACCCATGACGGATACGGCGATAGTGACGTTGTCTTGAATGCATTTAGATTCGGCGTAAGTAGGCCACTTCTTGAATTCTAAACAATCTTTGCCACCCACAAGTTCATATATCTCACACGCGATGTGCGGGACGATGGGGTTGAGCAACTGCGCAAGAACCACTAAGTATCCTTTATATATATGCTTCGCTTGATAGAGCGCATTAACGAATATCATTATCTGCGAAATCGCAGTGTTAAAGTGCAAGTTTTCATAATCAGCTGTAACTTTTTTGACGGTGTAATTAAATTCAAAATCCAATTCTCCGTCGCACTTATCTGTCCAAGTATCTACGAATGGCTGATCGGTGTACAAGCGATAAACTCTGTTTAGGAATTTATTCGCGCCGCCCAAACCATTTTCAGACCACGGCAAGGATTGATCGATAGGTCCCTTAAATAGCTCGTACATTCTGAGCGAGTCTGCACCAAACTCTTTGATGCAATCGTTAGGATTAACAACATTACCAAGAGATTTGGACATCTTAACGCCGTTGGAACCCAACACCATACCTTGATGGTACAGCCTCTTGAAGGGCTCTTTGCATTTGACGATTCCCTGATCGTATAAAAACTTGTGCCAAAAACGAGCGTAAAGTAAATGTAATACCGCGTGCTCGGCTCCGCCCATGTATAAATCGACAGGCAACCAGTAACTGATCAATTTAGGATCAGCGATTTCGTTTTCATTGTTTGGATCTAAATATCTTATGTAGTACCAAGAAGATCCTGCCCACTGAGGCATGATGTTAGTTTCTCTTGTACCGTGCATTCCTGCGACTTCAACATTGACCCAATCGGTCGCTTTAACAAGAGGAGGTTTTCCATCTCCACTGGGAGCGTAATCTTCAAGTTCAGGTAATACAACCGGGAGTTCCTCGTAAGATACGGGAACGATCTTTCCGTCGTCCATGTGGATGACAGGAATGGGTTCACCCCAGTAGCGCTGACGCGAGAACAACCAGTCGCGAAGTTTAAAGTTAACTTTATATTCGCCTTTTCCCATTTTTATAAGATGTTCTGTAATAGCTTTTTTCGCTTCTTTTATCTTCATTCCGTTCGCGTAGTCGGAGTTGATGTGTTTTCCATCGGAAACCATAGCCTCTTTTGAGACATCTCCTTCAAGCACTTGAACAAAAGGTATATTGCGAGTTTTCGCAAATTCGTAATCGCGTTCATCGTGACAAGGAACGGCCATAACCGCGCCTGAACCGTAGCTCGCTAACACGTAATCCCCTATATATATAGGAACCTGTTTGCCGTTGATAGGATTTGTAGCGTACGCGCCGATAAACACGCCGGTCTTCTCTTTTGAAAGAGCGGTGCGCTCAAGGTCTGATTTAGACTTGATTGAATCCAAATATTCGTCAACGTTCTTTTTACATTCAGGCGTTGTCAATTCTTCTACTAATTTGTGTTCGGGTGCAAGCACGACGTAAGTGCAACCAAATAAAGTATCTACGCGGGTTGTGAATACTGTGAAGGATTGATCTGAACCAACCACATCAAATGTGACTTGTACGCCGGTAGAACGACCTATCCAGTTTCTTTGCATAGCGACTGTAGATTCAGGCCATTCCAGCAGCGGAAGGTCATCTAATAATTGCTGTGCGTAAGCGGTAATCTTTAAAACCCACTGATTGAGTTCGAGTTTAACGACGGGAAATCCGCCTCGTTCAGACTTGCCTTGAATAACTTCTTCATTAGCTAAAACTGTGCCTAATTCAGGGCAGTAGTTCACAGGACGAGTGTCCATGTACGCTAACTTTTCATCGAAGAGTTTGATGAATATCCACTGCGTCCACTTGTAAAACTTAGGATCTGAGGTTTGAAGTTGTTTAGACCAGTCGTAAGATAGACCGCAGGATTTTAACTGCGATACGAAATTCTCGATATTGTTGTTTGTAAAAGGTCCAGGATGCTTGTTGTTCTTAATAGCATACTGTTCGGCGGGTAAGCCGAATGAATCGAATCCAATCGGATGCAAAACGTTAAACCCTTGCGCTCTCTTAAATCTAGATTCAGCGTCCGTAGCTGAATATCCTTCGATATGTCCAACGTGCAATCCCTGCGCAGAAGGATAAGGGAACATATCCATAATGTAATATTTAGGCTTGGAAAAATCGTAAACATCACACTTGAATGTTTGATTGTCTTCCCAATACTTTTGCCATTTCTTTTCTATTGATATAAAATCGTAACCCATAAGCTGTTTCCTCTCAAAATATTTTATTTCTAAATCTTATATATAATACCATAATACGAGTTCATTTATAACAGCAAAACTATACACTTACTTGTTATTTTTCAAAATATTCAGTATAGTTATAAAAAATAAAGTTAAAGGAGGAAATCTACATGTTTGCTTTATTTGCAGGTTTTGATTTCAACAGTTTATGGCCTAGTAGTGGACAGACTTTGTTCTTTGACGGATTCACTGTTGCGTACATAGTTATTCTAGTACTCGCGTTTATAATAGGAATTAAAAAAGGACTGATGAAAATGTTCTTTTCCCTATTCGGTCTTCTGATTTGTATTGCGGGCGCCGCTCTGTTAGCCAAACCGGTTGCAGCGCTGCTTACTAACAATACAAGTTTGGATGAAACTATCACCACATCAGTCTACAATTGGTTTTTGACTAAATCGCCAGATGTTGCAGCCGTACTAACTGGTTCGCAAGCGGAAACAGCTATTCCCGTTTTGCTCACCGCTCTAAATATTCCAGCAATATTTCAGGCCAATATTACCGCAATTGTAATCGCGGCAATTCCGACTGTTGGTGTAGACCAAGCAATCGGTATCTACATCGCACAAGTAGTTACAAACTACACGATGATCGCTGCTGCCTTTATTATCCTATTTATATTGTTCCTAATTGTTATCGCTATCTTGAAACATCTGTTCAAGAAAATAACCGAACACTCGTTCGTCAAGAGCGTAGATAGAACAATAGGTGGTATTCTCGGTTTAGTTATCGGTTTAGTGATTATCACAGTTTTTTCATACGGTCTTACATTCGCAACGTCTATAGCATCTTTAAACGATGCTATCACCGCTTCACTACAGCTTACCGACCCCACTAAATGGTCGTTCGCAAAGATGGTTTATGAGCAAAATATTATCGCCCTATTACTGGGGATGATTTAACGGTTTAATTCGCATATATAAAAGGATTAAAACATCAAATGCACAGGACATATTTACCTTATTTAGTATTATGCAATCCCCTGTGCATTTTTATGTGGTAATTTCTTGACAACACGGCTAAATAAAGTTATCCTTATTAAGCATGTGTAGCATGTGAATATTTGTTTGTCTGATGAATGGTTGTTAAGTAGCCCAGCTATTAATGGCGAAGCCATCCACCCGAAATAAAAGAATTCACAC
>Ga0172377_10003294_pt1 | contig 16564 bp, 12 predicted proteins | sample Pumphouse3metaG_FD_119749 | JGI IMG/M metagenome (GOLD analysis project Ga0172377, IMG submission 119749) | Leachate microbial communities from a municipal landfill in Southern Ontario, Canada - Pumphouse #3 metaG | ecosystem: Engineered > Solid waste > Landfill > Unclassified | place: Canada...
GAATCTACAATAATAGTACGAACCAAATCACCTACATCGGCAGTTTCTCCTCCTGTAGGATAAATACCAACTCCTGATTCTCTGAGTTCTTTACACAATTCATCAGTTCCGTTTATAATAGCGGCTATAACATCTCCTGAAATCTTATTTTTATTTCTTCCGATTGTAGAGGAAAGTAATATATTATCTGTAGCCCCGACACAAAGCAAATCATCAAGATTCATAATCAGAGCATCCTGAGCTATTCCCTTCCATACGGACAAATCACCTGTCTCTTTCCAGTAGGCATAAGCCAGAGATGATTTTGTACCGGCCCCGTCTGCATGCATCACATTACACCATTCAGGATCACCTCCCAGAATATCCGGTATAATTTTACAAAATGCACCCGGGAAAATTCCTTTGTCTATATTCTTAATGGCCTGATGAACATCTTCTTTAGATGCTGAGACCCCTCTGTCCATGTATCTGTTCTTGTTTGTCATTCGGATAGCTGTTTTTTTCTGCTGCAAAGTTAATATTTTTATAATTAGTCTTAGTCTATATATAGTTGAAAGTTGCGAATACAGAATACTTAAGGTCAAAATCTTTGAAAATAAACTAAAAAATCCAAAGCATTTAAGAAAATACGTAAAAAAGAAACCATGCAACCGGTTCTTCTTACTCACTTTCAGTAATTTCTTTATTAAATTACACAATTTGAAGTCTTAAAAAGGTAAAAAATCAAAAATTTTAATTAATTTTGGCAAGATTTTAATATTAATTTTAAGTCGTTGTTATCTAAGTTGTTATAAGTTACAGCGATTTAAACATTTTATCACTAAATAAAAACAAACAACATGTATTTAACTACAGAAAAGAAAAAAGAGATTTTTGAACAGTACGGAAAGAGTGTTACAAACACAGGTTCTGTTGAAGGACAAATTGCATTGTTCTCCTTTCGTATTTCTAATCTCACAGAACATCTTAAAAAGAACAGAAAAGACTTTAGCACACAGCATTCGCTGGTTAGACTGGTTGGTAAACGTCGTAGTTTACTTAAATATTTAAAGAGAAAAGATATTGAAAAGTATCGTGGTCTTATTAAATCACTTGGTTTACGTCAGCAATTATAAAATTAAGAGGCTTTTATGCCTCTTTTTTTGCTAAAAGCGAAAATAATATTCTGTAAAATCCCCACCACGGACGATTTTTCCCTATTATTAATGTTCTAAATTTTATTTATGATTCAAGGTATTATTAAAGCAATTGATCTTGGCGACGGACGTACAATTTCAATTGAAACCGGTCGTCTTGCGAAACAGGCAGATGGTGCGGTAGTAGTCAAAATGGGGGGTACTATGCTTCTGGCGACTGTTGTTTCTGCTGATGAAGCAGGTGAAGACGTAGATTTTATGCCACTTTCAGTTGATTATCGCGAGAAATACGCAGCTGCAGGTCGTTTCCCTGGTGGTTTTATGAAAAGAGAAGCCCGTCCTTCTGATGACGAAATTTTAGTTGCAAGATTAGTAGACAGAGCTTTGCGTCCTCTTTTCCCATCAAACTATCATGCACAGACTGCTGTAATGATTTCCTTAATTTCATCTGATGAAAATGTTATGCCGGATTCTTTAGCCGGATTAGCTGCATCAGCTGCCATTCAGGTTTCCAATATTCCTTTTGAATGTTCTATTTCTGAAGTAAGGGTAGGACGTTTAGATGGTAAATTTATTATCAATCCAAGCAGCGCACAACTTGAGAAATGTGACATGGACATCATGGTTGGTGCTTCTTACGACAACATAATGATGGTTGAGGGTGAAATGAATGAAGTGAGCGAAAAAGAAATGCTGGACGCAATCAAGTTCGCACATATATCCATCAAGGCTCAGTGTAAAGCTCAGGATGAACTCGCCGCCGAAGTTGGAAAGATTAAAAAAACATATTGTCACGAAATAAACGACGAAGATCTTAAAGCTAAAGTTCACGAAGATCTTTATCAAAAATGCTATGATACTGTAAAACAGCTGATCCCCGGGAAAAAAGAACGTGGAGCTGCTTTCCAGAAAATAGTTGATGATTATACTGCTTCTTATATAGAACAAAATAAAGATATGGATGCTGTTCTTACAGCAAAACTAATAAACCGTTATTTCCAGGATGTAGAAAAAGAAGCCATGCGCCGTATGGTTCTTGACGAAGGAATTCGTTTAGATGGCAGAAAAACTACTCAGATTCGTCCTATATGGGGTCAGGTAAATTATCTTCCGGGTGCTCATGGCTCTTCAATCTTCACAAGAGGCGAAACACAATCTTTATGTTCAGCTACTCTTGGAACAAAGATGGACGGGAAAATGATTGACAGTGTTACAACTCAGGGAACTCAGAAATTCCTGTTACATTATAATTTTCCTCCTTTCTGCGTAGGAGAACCAACAACACCACGTGGTACAAATCGTCGTGAAATTGGTCACGGGAATCTTGCTTTCCGTGCTTTAAAGAGAATGATACCTGACGATTTTCCATATGTATTGAGAATCGTTTCAGATATTCTTGAGTCCAATGGTTCTTCTTCAATGGCAACTGTATGTGCCGGAACAATGGCTATGCTGGATGCCGGTATAAAAATGAAACGTCCGGTTTCAGGTATTGCAATGGGACTGATTACCGATGAGAAATCAGATAAATATGCTGTTCTTTCTGACATAATGGGAGACGAAGATCACCTTGGAGATATGGATTTTAAGGTAACCGGAACAGAAAAAGGGATTACTGCTACCCAGATGGATATCAAAGTAGACGGACTTCCTTATGAAGTAATGGAAAAAGCATTGCAACAATCAAAAGAAGGTCGTGCACATATTCTTGGTAAAATTAAGGAAGTTATCTCCGAACCCCGTGAAGATTACAAATCTAATGTACCACGTATAGAGACTATATTTATTCCCAAGGATATGATTGGTCCCATAATTGGCCCGGGCGGAAAAAATATTCAGAAATTACAGGAAGATACAAATACCAAAATTACTATCGAAGAAGATGAGAATCGTGGTATTGTACAAATCTCAAGTACAAATAAAGAATCCCTTGAAGCAGCGAAAGAAAGAGTTAAAAACATTATCGCCATGCCTGAAAAGGGAGAAATATATAAAGGGAAAATTAAATCAATTACTACATTCGGTGCATTTGTAGAAATTCTGCCGGGTAAAGAAGGATTACTTCATATTTCAGAAATAAGCTGGGAACGCATTCAAAGTGTAGAAAGCGTTCTTAAGGTAGGTCAGGAAATTGAAGTTAAACTTTTGGATATCGACCGTGATAACAAAATGAAACTTTCACGTCGTGCATTATTACCAAAACCGGAGGGCTATGTAGAACGTCCTCCAAGAGATTCCCGTCCAAGACATGACGGAGATAGGGATCATCGTGAAAGAAGAGATAATCGCGGTCCGCGTCCTGAAACAAAATAAGGAACTATAGTAAAATTAAAAAAGCCGGAATAATATATTCCGGCTTTTTTAATATAAAGAAACAGGAACTATACCTTTCTTCTGCCAACAATAGAAGTTATGCAGAAAACAAAATCTCAAATAGCTTTAATTCCTGGGGCCTTCAAATTTGTTAACTTTTATTCGTAATTTGCTTATAGTTTTAATTTATAATTTTTAATCCATTTTAAATATGTCTGACTGGTATAACAAATATGAAGAAAAGGTATTCAATCTACTGAAAAATGAAAAAACCAGAGATATTCGTTTTTTCAGAATTGAAGAAATGCTTAGAATGGCTGAAAGAGCAGATAAATATTCTCTTACATGTAAAGAGTGTCTGTCTTTTAAAAATCGTCTTGAAAATGGGTATGAATCCTTAAAAAAAGCGGTTCAATATCCTGGGAAAGAAAGGAAAGAACTGGACAAACTGGAAACTCAGATGTCTTCACACATGAAAAAAGTTCACGGATTTTATCCGCCTCTGTATTTTTTATATCTTTATTCTGCCATTGGTATACTTATTTTTATGGTAATAGCTTTTATAATATATCTGATTTTCCCATCACTTTCATTATTGAATATTATGGCTGTAGCATTCGCTGCAGGCGTAATTATTGGTCAGATTAAAGGACACAAAAAAGATAACAAAATCAAAAGAGAAGGGAAAATACTGTAAATTTCAATATAACAATAAATTCTACAAGAAATTTTCATAACGAACATTCAGATAACACCTAATTTCAGCAATTTTTTTTTGTAATTAACCTTAATATAACAATAAATAAGAAATTAAACCAATTGAAGAACAACATTAGCTGTGGTGATTGATAATTCCAACTGATTTTAAACTATATTAATTTAAAAATAGATAACTCCTTGAAAATTTAGGAAAGATTACTATCAAGGTAAAGATTTATAATTGTTTGCCAAAAATAATAAATCTACTTTTTTCACAAATAAAAAATTTTTTTTAATATATTCGTAATTAAATAGACACTTTAAATACATATATAGTGTTCTATAAGGTTTTTATTTTCCAATAAAAGGAAAGTTTGATGCGTTTATGTTATAAACATTAGTATTTTTGTAAGACATAAATCAATTTTAAATATTTAATACTATCAAAATGAAAAGAATGAACTTTAAAATTTTATCTTTTGGTGTATTGGCAGTTTTAGTATTAACAACTAGCTGCTCAGCACTGAAAAAGATGAAAAAAAATGCCAACCAGATTTCTTATCAGGTTGTTCCAGAGGTTTTAGAAACTAGTGCAGGTTCTGTTCCTGTTTCTATTCAGGGTAATTTCCCTGCAAAGTATTTCAACAAAAATGTAAAACTAACAGCTGTTCCTACATTAAACTACAAGAATGGTAAAACTGAATATGAATCAGTTGCTCTTCAGGGTGAGAAAGTAAAGGATAATGCTCAGGTTATCAGCTTTGAAAACGGTGGTTCTTTTTCTTTTAAAGGCAACGTTCCGTTTAAAGAAGACATGCGTAAGTCAGATTTTAACATCTGCATTAAAGCATCAAAAGGTCTTAAAAGCATTAATTTTGAACCAGTTAAAATTGCTGATGGTGTAATTGCTACAGCGACTATGGTAGTTGTAGATCCTAAAGCTATCCTTGGCGTTCAACGCGAAGAAAATACAACAGGAAAATACGATCCTAATATTGACAAATTTCAACGTGTAGTTCCTGACGAATACACAAGCAACATCAATTATTTGATCAACAGCGCCGTTATACGTAACTCAGAATTAAAGAAAGCTGAGATTGAACAACTGAAAGAATATACAAAGGAAGCTTACGATAATCAGAAAAAAGAATTAAAAGGTGTGGATATTTCTGCATATGCTTCTCCTGATGGTAAGCTTGATTTTAACACTAAATTATCTGAAAAACGTCAAAATACTTCCAGCAAATATATAAAAGGAGCTTTGGACAAAGAGTCTGTTGAAGCACAGTTAAATACAAAGTTTACTCCGGAAGACTGGGATGGTTTCAAGGAACTAATGGAAAAATCAGACATCCAGGACAAAGACTTAATTTTAAGAGTTCTTTCAATGTATTCAGATCCTGAGGTTCGCGAACGCGAAATCAAGAATATTTCTGAAGCATATACTGTTCTTGCCGACCAGATTTTACCACAGTTACGTCGTGCAAAAGTTACTGCAAATGTTGACGTTATCGGGAAATCAGATGAAGAAATCACCGCATTGGCAGAATCCGACCCATCTTCTTTGAATCCTGCAGAACTATTGTATGCTGCTACACTAACAAATGATCATAGCAAAAAATTATCAATTTATAAATCTTTCACAAAAGTTTATCCTAATGACTGGAGAGGTTTCAATAATTACGGTTTGGTTCTGGCCCAGGAAAATAAATATGACGAAGCAAAATCTTATTTCGAAAAAGCCGAGACTTTAAGCAGTGATCCTATAATTAAGAATAACCTTGGAACAGTTGCTTTATTCGATGGAAATAATTCTTCTGCCGCAGAATATTTCGGTGCAGCTTCAGGTGCCGGAGAAGAAGTAAACTACAACATTGGAATTCTTGCTATAAAAAATGCAGAATATAATAAAGCTGTTCAACTATTAGGCAACTCTGATTCATCAAATGCTGGATTATCAAAAATGCTTGACAACGACAACACAGGTGCTTTAAAATCTCTGGAAAGTATTTCAGAAAACACAGCTGTTGCTGAATACCTGAAAGCAGTTATTGCTGCACGCACAGCAAAAGAAGACCTTATGATCAGCAGCCTTACAAAAGCTATCTCTATGGACTCAAATTTAAAAGCTAAAGCTTCCACAGATGCAGAATTTACAAAATATGCTAATAATGCAAAATTCATGGAAATTGTTAAATAACAATATTTGAAAATAGCACTTCTATTAGTTAGTTAAAAGTAAAAAGCCCGGCACAATGTGTTGGGCTTTTTACTTTTACAATAAAAAAAATTAATTTGCTAAAGTATATTAAGAGACTTTTGAATACGAAACATATATATTTAAAACAATATTATCTACTAAACTTTCGCAAAGATGTATAATTTTGAGAAGGAAAGAAGTATTTGATTGTTTTTTACTATTTACTACAAATTACGTATTCCCGTTTATCAGGTACTTGTAAAAATCAGTCAAAGACTTTGATTGACAACCCTATTATTGTAGTATAAGCGTACATGTTTGTACATATTTAAAATAAAAAAAATTGCCTTTTGTAACCTCTATCTTGATTTCTACTATTCTCTGCCTACAAAAATTCCTTTTTACTAAATATATCCCACAATACAATTCCTGCGCTAATCGAAACATTAAAAGAATGTTTCATTCCGAACTGGGGAATTTCAATGGCTTCGTCACATATGTCCACTACTTTTTGCTGAACACCTTTTACTTCGTTTCCAAAAACGATACCAATTTTTTCATTTCTAGCAGGTCTGAAATCATTAAGTTTTATACTTTTTTCAACCTGTTCTACTGCATAAATCCGGTAACCCTGTTTCTTTAGATCAATAACAGCCTCTTCAGTTTCTTTATAATATTTCCAGACAACTGTTTTTTCTGCATCAAGAGCTGTCTTATGAATATCTTTTTGTGGGGGACAGGCAGTTATTCCGCAAAGACATATGGAATTAACCAGTAATGCATCTGAGGTTCTAAATACAGATCCTATATTATTACCACTCCTTATATTATCTAAAATTACCACAACAGACATTTTTTCGGTCTTTCTATACTGCTCTATGTTAAGTCTGTTTAGTTCGAATGTTTTTAACTTCCGCATTATTAATAAATTGTAATTTATAAATTATAAGATTGTAAAGTTAAAAGTTATAATCTTTACTTTGTTAGGATTAATTACAAATTTTCCTTTCCCCTTTATTCTTAAATCCTGATTCTGAGTTTGGCTGTTTTTGCCACCTGTCTTTTACAAGCAAAAAACGGATATATAAAATACGATACAACCCTTATTTCTTAGTTTTTTATTATTTATTCAAAAAGAACATATTATCTTCACATCGAAAATGCAAAAGTTATTATTATTTATATTCTTCATCACCGGTATTACAATAAATGCCGAATCTCAATCTCCGGACAAGCCGGATTATCCCTCAAATACAGAAGGTATAGAAGATTCTATGATTCATGTTAATATAAAACAAATAATTGTTTTCCCACATAAATCATACAATTACCATTTTAGCAACGTAAACGGATACTGGCGTCTGGTTAAAAAAGTAAAAAAAGTTTACCCCTATGCAAAATTAGCAGCAGAACTTCTTGAATCTTACGATTCATTATACACATCAACTCAAAACAAAAAAATACGAAAAAAATATATTAATCAGATAGAAAAAAAATTATTCAGCAAATATGGTCATGAATTAAAAAAGCTCTCAATTTCCGAAGGAAGAATTCTTATAAAATTAATAGATCGGCAAACAGGGAAAACTTCATACGAACTGATAAGGGATTTTAAAGGTGGATTTTACGCTTTTATGTGGCAGGGAGTAGCACGAATATTTGGTGATAATCTGAAAAGCAAATATAATCCGACAGAAGAAGACAGGCTAATTGAACATATCATCTTCTTAATTGATGCAGGAGTCTATTAATATGATAGAACAAATTACCATTTTTTAATTGTCGAATTCTTTAATTTCAACCTTTTTAAAACTTAGATTTAAGTAGCACGCTTCCACGGAATTTAAGCTTTTCCTTGAGATCCTCAAGTATCCGTGTAGCCTGATAAAGTTGGACAAATGAAATAGTTAATGACTGTTTTCCGTCAATCGCTTTTACAAAACATTCAAAAGCACTTCTTGCAGAATTTTTATCTTTTCCGTCCGTGTTATCATAAAGTGAAAAAGACAATCGTGAATTGTTTTTCTGATAAACAAAAATATCCGAAGAAACAGTAATAAACGGTGACAAATTAAGACGGACTAAGCTACCGGATGAAAAATATAAATTAATATCCAGAACTGAAAAAGTTTTATCATTTTCAACAGAATAGACTTCTAACCTGGAAAACAAACTATTATCCATTGAGATCACAAACAGCAAAAAATAAAAAATTTGTTGCTCCAGATTATCTTTTATATCAAATTTAAACCGCCCTTCTATAAAGAAAGGAGATTGCAACTTTTTATACCGAAGAAGATTACAGGGAATAAAAAGATAAGGATGAAAAAACTGAACAATACAACCGGCCTCAGTTTCCAGTTCATAATTTTTTTTTGCCTCTTCTATATCAAGCAACGGAATCGTTTCAAAATAAAGGTGTACTTCCTCACGAAGAATCATCTTCACTTCTTCAGAATTCCACTGATTAGCGGGGAAATAAGCAGCATCTAACGAATCTATCTCTTTTTTCATTCCAGAAACAGAAATATTATCGATTTCCCTGCCTTTCACGGGATATACAACAGAAACATTTTTAAAGGACCTGACAAGTATAGATGCCTCCTCCCCTGAATTTTTACTATAAAAGATACCTGTTCTAATCATCAAAGCAAAATAAATATAATTTATCACATAAACATTTTTAGGAGACATAACTTTTCAACTATTTTTGTTTATCCTAAATTCCGCAGGGAAGTTTCGTAATGAGCATTCAAATAACAATAAATCAGAAAGTAACCCGATTAAAGCATAGTACAGTTATGGTGATTGAGGATTACTTAGTAAAACGACTGATTTGAAGTTAGTTGAATGCATAATAGATAATTCCTTGCAGATTTTAGGTTTATTAGTTTTTTATAGTAATCATTATTTTCTATTTGCTAAATTTGTAAAAAAACAGATATGATCTTGTCCGATACATATAAACACCGTGGATTAAGGAAAATGCTAGTAGATCATCTCAGAGAAAAAGGGATTAAAGATAATAAGGTTTTATCGGCAATGAATGAGATACCCAGACACCTCTTTATAGAAAGCGGATTTATTCAATATGCGTATAAAAATCAGGCTTTCCCTATAGGCTCCGGGCAAACTATTTCACAACCTTATACCGTTGCTTATCAGACATCATTATTACAGGTAATGCCTAAAGAAAAAATTCTTGAAGTAGGTACCGGATCCGGTTATCAGACAGCTGTTCTACTTAAGATGGGAGCCAGTGTTTATACAATTGAGAGACAACATGATTTATTTGTCAGGACACAACAATTACTACCTGAATTAGGATTTTATCCACATTTCTTTTTCGGAGATGGATACAAGGGATTACCCACCTACGGACCTTTCGATAAAATACTGGTTACAGCAGGTGCTCCAACAATTCCAAAAACACTATTAAAACAATTGCGTATCGGAGGACGTATGGTCATTCCTCTTGGATCCGTTGAAGGTCAGACTATGTTTGTCTTTATCCGTACGGGAGAAGACAAATACCAGGAAGAAACTCACGGGAAATTTGCTTTTGTCCCCATGTTAAAAGGAACAGAAAAATAACAATAATGAAGATACAGAAATTCACATTTAACCCTATAGAGGAAAACACATATTTATTATACGACGAATCAGGAAGTTGTATTATTGTTGATGCCGGTTGTTACACAAGAGGGGAACAGGAAGAACTTGTAAATTTTATAAAGAAAAACGGATTAATACCTGAAAAAATAATCAATACACACGGACATTTTGATCATCTTCTGGGAAATACTTTCTGTCGCAAAAAGTATCATATACCTTTCTATATTCATAAAGACGATGTTGATATGGTTGCCGGGGCAGACAGCATGGCCGGTTTTTTTGGCATTTCTCTGGAACCCGTAAGTTTCCCTGAAAAAATTCTAAAAGAAGGTGATAAAATTACTCTTGGAAAATCTTTTATTGAAGTTATTCATCTGCCGGGACATTCTCCGGGAGGAGTAGCTTTTTATAACAAAGAGCAGGGATTCCTGTTGTCAGGAGATTCTCTTTTTAGTGGAGGAATAGGCCGAACAGATTTTCCTGGCGGCGACAGTGATAAACTTGTAAATGCTATAAAAGAAAAAATTCTGATACTACCTGAAAAAACAATAGTTTATACAGGCCATGGTCCCGAAACAACTATTAAAATTGAAAAAGAATCAAATCCATTTCTTTTATAGAAATGACAAAACAGAGATTAAAAAAAGAAAAAATAATAAATAAAAGCTGTTAATATGGCAAGCGATAAATTTATAAACCGGCATATCGGTCCCCGTGACAAAGACATTCAGTCAATGTTAAAAAAAACGGGAGTTTCCTCAATGGAAGAGCTAATTAGTCAGACAGTCCCTTCTGAAATACGTCTAAAAGAACCTCTTAATCTGGAAGATGGTTTAACAGAAAGACAATATTACAGAAGAATTCTTGCTATAGCCAAAAAGAATAAAGTATATAACACCTATATTGGCATGGGATATTATGACACAATAACTCCTGCCGTTATACAGCGAAATGTTCTTGAAAACCCTGTATGGTACACTTCTTATACTCCCTACCAGGCAGAAATTTCTCAGGGACGTCTGGAAGCACTTTTGAATTTTCAGACTATGATCTGCGAATTAACAGCAATGCCACTGACCAATGCATCTCTTCTTGATGAAGGAACATCAGCTGCCGAAGCTATGACAATGATGTATAATATACGTTCCAAAAGTAAAACTAAGTTACAGGCCAATGTTCTGCTTGTTGACCGTAATATATGGCCACAGACAATGGACGTTCTGGGAACAAGATCTGCTCCACAAAATATAGAACTTCGAATAGAAGATGCAAACGGATTTAATTTCACAGAAGATGTCTTTGGCGCTATTGTCCAGTATCCTAATTCAAACGGAGATATAATCACATACAACGAAGTAACTGATAAGGCTCACGAAAAAGACGTGAAAATAGCAGTAGCCACTGATTTATTGAGTCTTGCGATGCTCACTCCTCCGGGAGAATGGGGCGCAGATATTGTCTTTGGTAATTCTCAGCGTTTTGGAATTCCTATGGGATACGGCGGTCCTCATGCTGCATTCTTTGCTACCAGAGAAGAATTCAAACGACAAATACCTGGACGAATTATAGGTGTTTCAAAAGATTGTTTCGGACACCGCGCCTTAAGACTGGCTTTACAGACAAGAGAGCAACATATTAAAAGAGACCGTGCAACTTCCAATATCTGTACAGCGCAGGCTCTTCTGGCTACTATGGCTGGATTTTACGGAGTTTATCACGGCCCCGAAGGAATTCTGCAAATTGCAGAACGAATACACAGTATAACGGCATTTCTGGAAAAGGAAATTATTGCACTGGGCTACAGACAGAGGAATAAAAACTATTTTGACACAATCCGTTTTGTACTTCCCAAATATGTCAAAAGCGAAGATATCGAATGGCTGTCGCAGGAGCTTGAAATGAATTTCAGATATTTCAAAGACGGAGAAGTAGGACTAAGCATTGATGAGACTACTAATATAGATGACATAAACTGGATTATTGAAGTATTTGCAAAAGCAGCTAATAAACCTTATCCTAAAATAAAAAAATATCCGGAATCATGCAGTATCCGCAAAGATTTTCTCCGTACATCTCCTTTTATGACACAGAAAGTCTTTAACAAATATCGTTCTGAAACAGAGATGGTTCGTTATATAAAAAGACTGGAAAGAAAAGATATTTCCCTGACTCATTCTATGATTCCTCTGGGATCATGTACAATGAAACTTAATTCAGCCACAGAAATGTTCCCTTTAAGCTGGATTGAATTTGGTGGTATTCATCCTTTTGTCCCTAAAAATCAGGCACGTGGTTATCAGGAAATGATTGAAGAATTAAGAAAAGACCTGTCTATAATCACAGGATTTGAAGATGTTTCCTTGATGCCAAACAGTGGTGCCGCAGGAGAGTATACAGGACTAATGGTTATCCGTGCTTACCATATAAGCCGTGGAGACAGTCAGCGTAAAATAATCCTTATACCGGCCTCTGCTCATGGTACAAACTTCGCCAGTGCAGCAATGGCAGGCATGAAAGTAATAGTCATTCCGTGTGATGAAAGCGGAGATATTGATATAAAAGCACTGGAAGAAAAAGCAAAAGAATATAAGGATACACTTGCCGCATTTATGGTTACATATCCTTCCACACATGGTGTTTTTGAATCTTCTATAATGGATATGTGTAAAATCATTCATAATTACGGAGGGCAGGTATATATGGACGGCGCAAATATGAATGCCCAGGTAGGCCTGACAAATCCAGGGACTATAGGAGCTGACGTATGCCATCTGAATTTGCATAAAACATTTGCCATACCTCACGGAGGAGGCGGACCGGGAGTAGGTCCTATAGGCGTTGCCAAACATCTGGTAAATTTCCTTCCTTCACATTCTGTAATGAATAACGGACATATCGGAATCTCCGCTGTTTCTTCTGCCCCATGGGGAAGTGCACTGGTTCTCTCTATTACATACGGTTATATAAAAATGCTTGGTGCCGACGGACTAAAGAAAGCATCAGAAGTTGCTATTCTCAATGCCAATTATATTGCGGCATGTTTAAAAGATTCTTATGGTATAGTCTATACCGGTAAAAAAGGACGTATAGCCCATGAATTAATTCTGGATTGCAGAAAACTTAAAAAAGAATCCGGAATCTCGGAAACAGATATATCAAAAAGACTTATGGATTATGGCTTTCATGCACCAACAATTTCTTTCCCTGTACACGGAACACTGATGGTAGAGCCAACCGAAAGTGAATCGAAAGAAGAACTGGACCGTTTTATTATTGCAATGCAAAAGATTTATCAGGAAATTCAGGATGTTGCAGACGGTAAAATGGACAAAACCGATAATCCGCTTAGAAATGCTCCGCATACAGCAGAAATGGTAACAGAGGATAAATGGACACATCCCTATTCAAGGCAGACAGCAGTATTCCCGGCTGAATGGACAAAAGAAAACAAAATCTGGCCTCCTGTAAGCCGTATTGATGATGCATTTGGCGACAGAAATTTAAAATGCACATCTGAATAATAATCATGATTACTTACCCTTTTTCTAAAATAAATATCGGACTACAGATAACAGGTAAACGAATGGATGGTTTCCATAATCTGGAAACTATTTTTTATCCCATCGGACTTCAGGATGCTCTGGAAATAATTGAAAGTAAAGAATTTCATTTCAGGACAAATTGTCCTGAAATGGGATCTTTTGAAAACAATCTTGTAGTAAAAGCATATCGACTGTTAAAAAAGGATTATAATATTCCTTCTGTAAATATTTATCTTTATAAAAACATACCTACAGGAGCAGGACTGGGCGGCGGTTCTTCAGATGCATCACACACAATAATTATGCTTGATAAGCTTTTCAGTCTGAATATAAATATTGAAAAGAAAAAAGAATATGCACTCTCTCTGGGAAGTGACTGTCCTTTCTTTCTCGAAAATAAACCGGTATTTGCCACCGGACGCGGAGAAATAACTGAAGAAATTCCTATTTGTCTCAATAACTATTATATGGTACTTATTTTACCTAACGTAAGTATTTCCACAAAAGAGGCATACAGTAATATCTCTTTTCAAAAAGAAAAGGAATCTTTAAAAAAATTAATTCAGATTCCTATAGAAAAATGGGAAGGGAAAGTAATCAATCAGTTTGAGGAATACGTATTCGGTAAATATCCGGAAGTAGCCAAAATTAAACAGACACTTTATAATCAGGAGGCCTGTTTTGCTCTTATGTCAGGTAGCGGATCTTCAGTATATGGGATTTTCCAAAAAGAACAAAAAAATATTGGATCCTGGTTTCCGGAAAACTATCAAACCTTCCAGCAAAAATTAAAATATTAATAAAGGCACAAAAAACTTTTTGCTATCTGGTACATGCTTTTCTGTAAAGATAAACTGCCAAAACTCCAAATATAATATTCGGAATCCATACTGCAATGGCGGGAGGGACAGAACCTGATGATGCAAAAACTGTAGAGACCTGCATAAAAAGGATATAAGAAAAACTGATAAGTAGTCCAAAACCAAGATGCATTCCTACTCCACCCTTAATCTTTTTTGAAGCAAGTGATGCTCCGATAAGAGTAAGAATAAAAGAAGCGAAAGAATCTGCAACCCGTCGGTATTTTTCAATTTCAAATTCGGTTGTACTTATCCCTTTCATTTTTAGCTCTTTAATTTCAGAATTTAGTTTGGGCAATGTCATAGTTTCCATAATATTGTCAAACATCCTGTAATCTTCAGGTTTCATATTCAATGTAGTATCAATTTCTGATCCTGAAGTAAGTGTTTCACTCTGACCGTCAATTTTACGAATAACATAATCATGAATTTCCCAGTTATTATCTTCCCTGTCCCATTTGATAAATTTAGATTCGAGCTTTGATGATAACTTCCCATTTTCAAATTTCTCCATGGTAAACTGATATCCTACATCATTGGATGTATTATAACTCTTCATATAAATATAAGTTCCGGGGACCAGCTGACTATGAATATTCTGCTGATAATTATTCACCCCGTTTCGAAAATATTTATTTTTAAATTCTATACGTTTTTGATTTGCAGGAGGAATGATAAAATTCCCCATAGTATAAGTAAAAAGGGCAATTATTAATGCCGAAACCATATAAGGCCTCATCATTCTTGGGAAAGAAACACCACTACTCAAAATTGCAATTATCTCTGAATCGGAAGCCAGCTTGGAGGTAAAATAAATAACAGAAATAAAGGTAAAAAGTGAGCTGAATAAATTCGCAAAATATGGAATAAAATTCAGATAATAATTCACAAAAATATCATGAAAGGAAGCATCCTTCGAAAGGAATTCATCTAAGTTCTCTGAAATGTCAAATACAATTGCGATACTGACAATCAAAGCTATAGAATAGAAAAATGTTCCCAGAAACTTCTTTATAAAATAGAAATCCAATGTTTTTAAAAACGATTCCTTCATGCTATATATTTTTCCTTTGCCAAATTTAATTTATGCCCTATGTCTTTTATAAGCGTTGTGACAATTTAAAAATCATCTCTTCTTTCCAGCCCTTAAAGTTACCGGAAATTATTTGTTTACGTGCTTCTTTTACAAGCCAAAGATAAAACGCCAGATTATGCTGACTGGCAATCTGACCACCAAGCCTTTCACCGGAAACAATCAAATGCCTGAGAAATGCCCTGGAATACTGATGATCCACAAAAGAAGTACCTTCGGAATCAACAGGAGAAAAATCATCCTCCCATTTCTTATTTTTTATATTAATTTTACCCTTACCGGTAAAAAGCATTCCGTTTCTACCATTTCTTGTAGGCATAACACAATCAAACATATCTATTCCCCTGTCAATGGCTTCCAGTATATTTTCAGGTGTTCCTACCCCCATCAGATAACGGGGCTTATCCTCCGGCAGAATAGGCACTACCACATCTATCATCCTGTACATAACATCCACAGGCTCTCCTACTGAAAGTCCGCCAATAGCATACCCATCAGCATTATACGAGGTCACATTTTTAGCGGCTTCCTTTCTTAAATCTTCATAAACACCACCCTGAACAATAGGGAACAGAGACTGACTGTATCCATACAAAGGTTTTGTCTTTTCCATTTCGTTCATACAACGATCAAGCCAGTTTTCTGTAAGAGCAAGAGATTTTTTTGCATAATCATAGGGAGCATCTCCTGGTGTACATTCATCGAAAGCCATTATAATATCGCCACCTATTTCCCTTTGTATATTGATTACTTTCTCCGGCGTAAAGAAATGATAGGATCCGTCAATATGCGACTGAAACCTGGCTCCTTCTGTAGTAAGTTTACGTAATGCCCCGAGTGAGAACACCTGAAAACCGCCGCTGTCTGTCAGTATTGGACCATTCCATCCGTTAAATTTTTGCAATCCTCCTGCTTTCTGTATTATATTTGTTCCGGGACGCAAATACAAATGATAAGTATTTCCCAAAATAATCTGGGCACCAATATCATCTCTGATATCCCTTACATGTATTCCCTTTACAGAACCGGCTGTTCCAACCGGCATAAATATAGGTGTGTCAATTTTTCCGTGATCTGTTCCTATACATCCGGCACGTGCTCCGGAA
>Ga0172377_10003297_pt1 | contig 16549 bp, 14 predicted proteins | sample Pumphouse3metaG_FD_119749 | JGI IMG/M metagenome (GOLD analysis project Ga0172377, IMG submission 119749) | Leachate microbial communities from a municipal landfill in Southern Ontario, Canada - Pumphouse #3 metaG | ecosystem: Engineered > Solid waste > Landfill > Unclassified | place: Canada...
GGATTTTAGATATTATAATACAGGATTAAAAAGTAATCTGACTACTATAAACGCCCCAAGGAACAAATTCAGATACAGAATCATTTTTTTAAACTGCATCTGATTAATTCGTTTTGACAAAACGTCTCCCAGCTTAGAGCCTATTAATATGGCAGGCAGCACAAACAATGTAAATTTCAGGGAAAAAATAGGAAACAACCCTTTTGCAATGTAAAGTGTTGTACTTATAACCGCATTGATAACACTAATAAGTGCAAAAATTTTTCTGAAATATTCTTTTGAATAACCTTTTCTGTTCATTGCCAGGGCAATGGGAGGCCCGCCGATAGACATACTTGAAGTCATCAATCCGCTTATAAAACCGGCAAAAACAATAGGTTTATTCTGTTGTTCTACAGAAATCCCTCTGCTGTTTCCCAGTAAGAAAAAAATTGAAACGGATATAATGGAAACTCCGGTTGTAAGCTGAAGCGTACTCTCAGGAAATTTTGAGAGAGCAAATACTCCCACCGGAATACCAATGAAACTGGCAAGTAACATAGGAACAAAATATTTACCTTTTATTTTCAGTTTAATATGAGATAAAATATATACGGAAGTAAGTAAATTCAGAAGTGTCATTGCCGGAACCAGCGCATGCATGGGAAAAAAGAATGTAAGCAAAGGTATTGCCATCAGAGCAAAGCCAAACCCTGTCATCCCTTTAAGTAAGGACGCCATCAAAATCACCACTATGCTAATTACCCATTTCATATTTTTATTTATCTTACCTTAATAAGTATTTATACTCATCAAAGATAGTAAAAATACTTATATAAGATAAGCATTTAATCTGATATAAGAATAAAAAGAAATGATTTTTTAACAATAATTATTATAGGAACCAAAAATTTTAGGTTTCTTAAATAAGCCACATTAATTTGAATTGCAAGGACATAAGTAAGATACTACTGCAGTTGTTGTCTTATACACACATTTCATGAACTATATCAAAAATCAAAAATCATTCCTGATTTTTATTTTTTTTGGTGGTACGGGGTCGTATCCACTTGTTCCCCAGGGATTACACCTTGATATTCTTTTTATGGCTAGCCACAATCCTTTAAATGGACCATGAATTTTTATGGCTTCTACTGCATATTGCGAACACGTGGGAACATGACGACACGATGATGGCGTAAGCGGAGAGATACAATACTTATAGAAATATATAGGCATTAATAATATCCACGACAAAAATCTCAACAAATATTTCAGTACAATACACATATTAATATAATATGAACATTTTTTAATATACAAATGTAGTATAATAACGTCAACCCATTAGACATAGGATTTTGCATATCTACAAAAGGTTTTATTCATTTCGATTCATAATTAATCTTTTTCTTCTACCTAATCATTACTGCTTATGATTATCATTAAAATACAGACAAACTGAAACAATAAATTCTGTCATAAATAACCCGAAAAATATTTGTAAATTTACAAAAAAATTAAGATGTTTAAAGAGGCTTTATTCGGGAAGACATTAGAAGAATTACAGAATATTTGTCAGGCCATGGGTCTGCCCAAATTCACTGCACGCCAGATAACCGACTGGCTTTACAAAAAACCAGTATTCTCAATTAATGAGATGTCGAATCTTTCAAAAAAAGCCCGTGAGCTTTTGGACAAAAATTACTGTTTCGGAACTACTAAGGCTGTAGAGGTTAAGGAAAGCAAAGACGGGACAAAAAAATATCTTTTCCCTGTTTTAAAAGGGAAATATTTTATTGAAACGGCAATGATTCCTGAAAAAAACCGCAATACAGTCTGCATTTCCTCACAGGCAGGATGCAAAATGAACTGTCTTTTCTGTATGACAGGTAAACAGGGATTTCAGGGCAATCTGACTGCCGGAGAAATATTAAATCAACTTCGCAGCCTTCCTGAATGGGAAAAGATTTCGAACATCGTGTATATGGGTATGGGAGAGCCTATGGATAATCTTACAGAAGTTCTTAAAAGCATAGATATTCTAACCAGCGACTGGGGATTTGCCATGAGTCCGCACAGAATAACCGTTTCCTCATCAGGAATTCTCCCTCCTTTAATACAATTTCTGGATAAGAGTCTGGCAAGTCTGGCCATTAGTCTTCATTCTCCGTTTTCAGACGAAAGAGCGGGACTTATGCCTGTTGAAAAGACATATCCCATAGCAAAAGTTTTGGACGAAATCAAAAAAAGAGATTTTCACGGTCAGAGAAGGGTTTCTTTTGAATATATTGTTTTTCATAACCTTAATGACAGTCCAAAACATGTAAAAGGAATAGCTCAACTCTTAAAAGGTTTGAAATGCCGTGTAAATCTTATTCGTTTTCATACTATTCCAGGGACAAAATTAAACGGAACAGATGAAAAAGCGCTACAACAATTTAAAGATCAGTTAAACGAAACAGGTATATTTACTACTGTAAGGGCATCAAGGGGAGAAGATATTGAAGCCGCCTGCGGATTACTATCTACAATAAAGGAAAATAAAAATAAAATCTCAGAATAAGTACCAGCGCGTTTTAACTGACGTTTTTTTAGAACTATTTTTGATAATAATCCATTGAAAAGTAAACAGAAATCTTTAAATTCGGTTTTCTGTCACTAAATATAACGAGACATCCCCAATTTAAGATTTAAATTGGGGATTTGGTGAAAATACAGAGCTTTCAAAAGCTATACTAAAAAGAAAATAAAAAAAATATAATGGGTAAAGAAAAAATTATAATAGGAATCTCTCAGGGAGATATTAACGGAATTGGATATGAAGTTATTCTTAAGACTTTCAGCGATCCGAGAATGATGGAGATGTGTATACCTGTGGTATATGGATCTCCAAAGGTGGCAGCATATCATCGAAAGGCTTTACACATGGATACTTCTAATTTAAACACAATACATAAGCCTTCGGAAGCCAATACAAGAAAAATAAATATAATTGATTGTATATCTGAGGATGTCAGGGTTGAACTTGGCAAAATAACAGCAGAGGCAGGAGAAGCTTCTTATCTGGCTCTGGAAGCAGCAGTAAAGGCCTTAAAGACAGGAGAAATCGATGCTCTGGTTACTGCACCTATCTGCAAAAATAACATTCAAAGTGATAAGTTTAAATTTCCCGGTCATACAGAATATCTGGCCAGCCAGTTTTCAACAGATAACTATCTAATGCTTATGATCAGCGATTTGCTTAAAGTAGGACTTGTTACTACACATATACCTGTTTCAGAAATTTCATCTCTAATAACGGAAGAAGCTATACTTAAAAAGCTACGTATAATGGAAAAATCCATGATTCAGGATTTTAATATAGATAAGCCTAAAATAGCCGTACTCTCACTTAATCCTCATGCCGGGGACGGAGGTCTTCTGGGAAATGAAGAAAAAGAAATTATTATTCCTGCTATAGAAAAAGCCAGAAAAGAAGGAATTATCGCCACCGGTCCTTTCCCGACAGACGGATTTTTCGGTTCAGAATTATGTAAAAGTCATGATGCTGTTCTGGCAATGTATCACGATCAGGGACTGGGTCCGTTTAAAGCATTGTCTTTTGACAGAGGCATTAACTTTACGGCAGGACTTCCGGTAATCAGGACCTCTCCTGATCATGGAACTGCATTTGATATTGCAGGAGAGGGGATAGCTTCACCCGCTTCATTCAGAGAAGCCATTTATGCAGCTATTGATATCTATAGAAACAGGGCTGAATACAATGAAATTACAAAAAATCCTCTAAAGATTTCCAATATCAGTCAGGATGAAGAAAATCATTCTAATTCTACATATCAGAACAACAACAAAAAAGAATAGCTTATGTATGAATTTATCAGGGGTAAAATAGTAGAAATAATGCCAGCCGGAGTAATTATTGAAACAGGATCAATAGGTTATTTTATCCATATATCTTTAAATACTTTTTCTCAGATTAATAAAAAAGAAGAAGTAAAATTATTTTTGCATCAGGTAGTCAGGGAAGATGCACAAATACTTTTTGGATTCGCTGAAAAAACTGAACGCGAATTATTCAGAATGCTTATATCTGTCAGCGGAATCGGAGCCGGAACAGCTGTTATGATGTTTTCTTCACTGTCTCCCAACGAAATAAAAAAAGCTATACTCGAAGAAAACGTTGGAGTTCTTAAAAGTATAAAGGGAATAGGAGCAAAAACAGCACAACGAGTTATTATAGATTTGAAAGATAAAATCGGCAAATCATCAGCCGGAGACAAAATCTTTATAAACGGGAACGATACAGTATTTGAAGAAGCTTCTTCTGCTCTGGTAATGTTGGGATTTGCAAAAAAAAGTATAAATAAGGAACTAACAATATTAATTCAGAAAAATCCGGATGTTTCTGTTGAGGAGCTGGTTAAAATAGCATTGAAGTCGTTGTAGGGTATGGAAAAACATAAAATAGAAATTATGGCTCCGGTAGGCTCATACGAGTCTTTGTATGCAGCCATTCAGGGAGGGGCAACATCTGTATATTTTGGTGTAGGACAACTGAATATGAGAGCTCATTCTTCCAATAATTTCACGTTGGAGGATATAAGCAAAATCGTAAATATTGCAAATAATCATAGCGTCAGGACTTATGTAACTATTAACACAATTGTTTTTGACCAGGAGATGGGTAAGTTGTATCGTCTGATTGACACAGTAAAAAAATGTGGAGTATCTGCAATTATTGCAAGCGATATATCAGTAATTCAGTATGCGTTCAATCACGGCGTTGAGGTTCATATTTCCACACAGTTAAACATCACAAACATTGAAGCTGTAAAATTTTATGCCCGTTTTTCTGATGTTATGGTTCTGGCCAGGGAAATGACATTGGACAAGATTAAAAGTATTCATGACCAGATTATTAAACAGAATATATGCGGACCAAAAGGTGAGAGAATCAAACTGGAAATGTTTATACATGGGGCTTTGTGTATGGCAGTTTCGGGAAAATGTTATATGAGCCTTCACGAGATGAATGCTTCTGCCAACCGCGGAAATTGTATGCAGATCTGCCGTCGAAGTTATATTGTAAAAGACAAAGACACCGGTGAAGAGCTTGCTATTGACAATGAATATATCATGTCACCTAAGGATCTTAAAACTATTCATTTTTTAAATAAAATACTGGATTCGGGAGTTTCCATCCTAAAAATAGAAGGCAGGGCCAGATCTGCCGAATATGTAAAAACTGTTGTCCAGTGTTATAGTGAAGCTGTAAAGGCTTGTCAGGATAACTGCTATACAGAAGAAAAGATTAAAGACTGGGATAAAAGACTGAGCTCTGTATTTAACAGAGGATTCTGGAACGGTTATTATCTTGGGCAACGTCTGGGCGAGTGGAGTAAAAATTATGGTTCATCTGCCACAAAACATAAAGCGTATATAGGAAGAGGAACAAATTATTTTTCTAAGTTAAAGGTTGGTGAATTTAAAATGGAAACCGGCAGTCTCTGCGTTGGTGACCGCATCATGATCATAGGACCGACAACCGGAGTAATAGAAAAAACGGTAAAGGAAATACGTGTAGATTTTAAGCCGGTGGATGAAACAAAAAAAGGAGACTTTTTTTCATTGCCTCTTGAAGAAAAAATACGAAAATCTGACAAACTATATAAGATTGTAAAATCGGAAAAAAATTATTTTTTTAATTAACAAATAATAATAAAATACTAATTTATCCTTAATGAGGATTTATCTTTCTTAATGTTAATGTCTTATGCGTAGAACTATTCTTTATATTGTCTTTATAATTATCTTAATAGGAGTAAGTATACTTTTATGGCAGCATTTTAAAAATCATAAAGACAGATACTCTGACCAGGATATTGAATACAATGCGGTTCCTGTAAAATCAATGATAATTCTTAGAATACCTGATGGTGGTAATTTTTATAAGAAATTAAAAGAGAATACGCCCATTAAAGAAAATTTAAAAAAATGGATTCATTCAGACCTGTTAATTGAAGACCTCAAACAAATTGAGGATACAGGAAAAGGAGGATCCCTTTCTGAAATAATGAAAGGAGAACAGATAATCGTTTCATTTAATATAGAAGGAAAAGATAATATAGGAAGTCTGGCCATTTTTTCAATTCGCGACAAAACGGAGAAAAAAAATCTAATAAATCTTTTTAAAAATTATAATAAAACAAGGGGATCCCGCATAGATAAAAAGTCTTATGACGGCGTTGAAATATATAGCTGTAAGCTGAAAACCAAGACATATTATTTTGCTGAAAAAAAAGGATTGTTTTTAATAAGCAGGTATCACCTTTTTATCGAGAATGCTATTCGTCAAATTGACACAAAAGGACTGGCTGATCAGGAAGACTTTAAAAATCTTACATCCACAGTAAGCAGCAGCTGCGATATGAATCTTTTTATTCAGAATAATATTTCTTCTGTTTTAATAAATAATTTTTTTTCATGGAAATTTAGCAGTAATGCTTCCCCTTTTGTTAATTTTTCCAAATGGACAGAACTGGATTTATCTTTTAATGACTCTGAAATTCAGATGGGAGGATTCAGCATATCTGACAATGAAGGGGACAAATATATAGATCTGTTTAAAAATCAGGAATCAGGTCGTTTTATGATGGACAAAGTACTTCCATACGAGACAGGTCTTTTTGTCTGTTTAAACTTATCAGATCTTAATGATTTTCAAAAAAAATACCAAAATTTTCTTGAAAAAACAAATAAGAAAATATATTACCACCGTAAAAACTTATTAAACAATCTGGATAATTATTCGCGAAAAAACTTCCTCTCAGAATTCTGTAAAATTGCCGGAAAAGAATTTGCCCTGATTTTTGGAACGGCTCTTCCGGGGAAACCTTTGTCAAACCGTTTTTTTGTGGCTGAGGTAAAGAATTCGTCAGAAGCTCAGGGACTTTTTTTACCACTTCTTAAAAGACATGCTATATTAAATAACAGTTCCCTGACACAGGAAAGCATTTTATGTAAAAATCCGAATGGAAAAAATTATTATATATACCATTTCCCGGAATCCGATTTTCCTGAGTTACTTTTTGGAAAAATATTTTCTGCCATAGCAAGTAACTATATGTGTTTCTATAAAAACTATATTATATTTTCAAATTTGGAAGAAGATCTGAAAATATATATTTCAGAAATGGAAGAAGGGAAAACACTGTCAGTAAACCATAATTTCGAAAATTTCAACTCACAAATGTCATCACGTTCATGTTTTTATTCATACATTAACACCTTCGAATCTTACTATTTAAAAGATTATTATTTTTCTGAAAAGGTAACCGGCGAAACCAATGGAGATAAAAATTCTATTGATAATTTTTATTCAATGGGATGGCAGTTTATGCCAAATTCAGGTACCTGTTTGAATAATGCTTATTTAAAATACGGAAATGACAATCAAAAAAAAGCTTCTCTTATTTGGAAGACTGAATTAGATTCCGCCCTTGAAAATGAGCCACATTTTTTTCATAATCATACTATTACCGGCAACAACGAAATTCTTGTTCAGGACAAGAAAAATAATTTATATCTGATTGATCAGAACGGGAAAAAATTATGGAAGGAAAATCTTCCCGGGAAAATAATTGGAAAAATTCATCAGATAGACATATACGGAAATAAAAGGTTTCAATATTTGTTTAATACAAAAGATCAGATTTGTCTCATTGACAGAACAGGGAAAACAGTAAGTCCCTTTCCAATTCATCTTAAATATCCGGCAACTAACGAAGTATCTGTCTTTGATTATGATCACAATAGAAATTTCCGGATTTTTGTTGGTGACGAAAAACATAATATTAATGTTTTCGATGGGATAGGAAATCGTTTAACAGGATGGAAATGTCGTAAAACTAACATGCAGGTTAATTATCCTATTCAATACCGAAAGGTTGGCACTATGGATTATATTTTCTTTCACGACAGTAGAAACACATACATTTTAGACAGAAAAGGCGAAAAACGAATTAATACAGAACCTTTTGCACACTCCAACAATTCACTGCAGTTTATTCCCGGTAAAAATCCGGCTATTGCAATTACTGATATTGAAGGTAAAATTCATCTTCAGTATTTTAACAAAGAAATAAAAATTATTGATTTTGGAATGGAATTTAGTCCCAATCATACTTTTTTTGTGAACCCGGCTAAAAACGGTGAGTCCACTGATTACTGGATAAAAGACTCTAATAAACTTTACATTTATAATGAAAAGAAGGAGCTCATAAAAAAAACGCTTCCTGATTATTTTGATCTGAAACCTGAATTTGTGAAAGATCAAATTGTTACAGGGTTATGTCCTCCGGATAAAAAGGTATATCTGTTTAATAGTATTGGTTCTGTAATTCCAGGCTTTCCCATAAACGGAGATACTACTCCTGGCGTAGGATCATTTACAGAAGGATCGTCATGGACTAATATAATTGTCGGTGATGGCTGTACACTATCTAATTACAGAATAAAATAAAAAAATCTGGGGATACAGGTACTATGTTCAGGTTTCTGTTCTGGTTTAAGAGAACCTGGCAAAAAAAGAATAAAAAAGTATTATCTTCGCAAAGTAAAATGAATAAAAGGGTTCAATAAAAATATAAAGATGGAAAATTTAATAGTAAAAGATATGTACGAAAATAAGGAACCGGAAGAAAAAAGTAAGAAGCCGCAATCACTGCATAGCATGATTGATCTTAAGTTTCTGGAACAACGCAAAATTTTTCTATGGGGAGAGGTTAATGATGATTCGGCAAAAGATATTGTCAGTAAATTATTTTATCTTGAATCAGAGAAACCAGGTGCACCTATTACTTTTTTTATAGATAGTCCCGGGGGAGTGGTATCTTCAGGATTTTCTATTCTGGATACTATGAATTTAATTTCATCTCCTGTTTCAACTGTCTGCATGGGACTAGCTGCATCAATGGGTTCAATCCTGCTTTCAGGCGGAGCAAAAGGTGAACGTTATATTTACCCGCTGGGAGAAGTAATGATTCATCAGCCCAGCATGGGATCATTAAACGCAACTGCAGCTGACATAGAAATAGAGACAAGGCAAATTTTAAAAACTAAAGAACTTTCTGCTAAAATATTATCTAAGAACTGCGGTCAGACAAAAAAACAAATCTATAAAGATTTCGATCGTGATCACTGGATGGATGCCACAGAATCTATTAAATACGGTATCGTTGATAAGATGTATACAATTTAATTTTTATTGTTTATAATATGAAAGTAACCGGTGTAAAAGCCGGTTATTTTTATTTAGTATATATCCATAAACTAAAGTATTAAAATATAAAAACCTTGATTATAATACTTTATACCTAATTTGAAAATAGCTGCTGACGCTGCCATTCAAACAGCACAACAGACAAAGCATGTGATATATTCATTGATTTATTTTTACCAATCATTGGAATATAAACACTCTGACTGCATTGAGTTATACCCTCCGGTGGTATTCCATAGGATTCATTCCCCAGTAAAAATGCAATTTTAGATGGTAATTTTACATCATAAATACTTTTAGCGCCTTCACTGGTTTCTACTGCTACAATCAAATAATCGTCGGGAAGAATTTCCAAAAATTCAGCAAATGAAACTGAATGTACCTTTATATGAGAATAACTCATCCCGGCTATTCTTTTTATATAGGATTTTCTAAGCGTAAAGGTCTCCTCAAGCAAAAAAACATCTTCTCCTCCAATATTATCCACAAGACGAATTATATGACCTAAATTTTCCGCATTTTTAATATTCCAGATTAAAACTAAAGGTTTATCTTTGAACCCGGAATAGGGTTTGTCACTAAAAAAAGAGACAGAATTTGTTTCCATTTTAATAAATCTTATTTTTCGGTAAAAATACGAAGAAAACCATAAATTACACTGAGTCATGACAACATCAAAGATTTTTTTTATTTTCTTTCTTTCTATATTATTATTTTCATGCGGTCCTTCAAAAAAAGAAATGGCTGTCGAAAGAATTCAAATGGCACATGATACTTATGAAAAAGGTGATACTACCATGGCATTGCAACAAGTAGATTCCGTAAGTATTTTGTATGGTGAAGAAATTCAACAAAAGGAAGATGCCCAAAATTTCAGAAAGCAGATATATGGAGACATTCTATTTCGCAAGCAGGACGAGCTGGATACAATTAACAGCAGAATTTCAGACGTTGAAAAACTTTTTATAACAGAAAAAACGCCTTATGACCGTTATCGTCAATATATTTACAAACGGCAGGATGCTGAAAAAAGATGGAATAAATCATATATTCAGGTTCATCTTGATGAAAGAGGTTCTTTATATATATCAAGTAATTATTATGGAGAAAATTGGCTTAACCATACTTCCATAAGAGTTTATGACAATGATATTCAGACTAAAACAGATAGTGTTCCACTAAGCAGTCCTCTTAATCATCACAGCGATTTTCTTAACATAAAATGGGAAAAAGTTTCTTATACTAACGGTGATGACAACGGAGTAATAAAGTTTATTGCCGATAATGCAGACAAAAAGCTAAAGGCAGTTTTCATAGGCAGCCGTTATTATTATATCATTCTGGAAGAATACGATAAGCAGGCTATGAAGGAGGCTTTAATTTTATCTAAATTATTAAAAAGAAAAATTTCTCTGGAAAGTGATATTAAAAATTTACGTGACATAAATAATTAATAAAAAATTAAAGTGAATAAGCTATTAAAAAACAAAAGAAATTCAGTTTTTTTAATTTTGAATAAAAAATATTACTAATGGCATCTTTCCCTGTAAAAAAAGGAGCTTTTTTTATTTCTCTGGTAGTATGTATTATCAGTATTGTATTTTTATTTTTATTACATTATACAGCTTTAAACTATTATGAAAATATATTCCTGTTAATCTTATTTTTTCTAATAATATATTTATTTCTAAATTATTCATTTAGAAGATTTATAGAAAAAAATATTGAGCCTATTTATAAGATTATTCATAATGTTCCAACTAATGGGAAAAAAGCAGCGGCAGAATTTCATTATTATAAAGGGATTAACGCTTTACAAAAAGATGTTCAGGAATGGGCAAAAAATAAAACACAGGAAATCTCCCGACTTAAAGACCTGGAACAATACCGTAAAGAATTTCTGGGAAATGTTTCACACGAATTAAAAACACCAATTTTTAATATTCAGGGATATATCTTAACGCTTCTTGACGGTGGACTGGATGATCCAAAGATTAACAAGCTTTACCTGAAACGTACAGAAAAAAGCATTGACCGTATGATTTCTATCGTTGAAGATCTAAATTCCATTTCTAAACTCGAATCCGGTGAGGTTAAAATGCGCATGGAAAGTTTTGACATAGTAGTTCTTGTCAAAGAGGTTTTTGAGCTACAGTCAATGATGTCTCAAGAACGTGAAATTAAACTTCTTATGACTTCCGTAAAGAAACCGCTGATGGTTAAGGCAGACAAGAAAAGGATAATGGAAGTTATGACAAATCTAATAACTAATGCCCTGAAATATGGCAAAAGGAAAGGATATATAAAAATTTCTTTCTATGATTTAAAAGACAGACTTATGATAGAAATTAAGGATAATGGAATAGGAATCAGTCAGGATGATCTGCCAAGAATTTTTGAACGTTTCTATCGTGTAGATAAATCACGTTCCCGCGAACAGGGTGGAACAGGCCTGGGGCTTTCAATTGTAAAACATATCCTTGAGGCTCATCATCAAACTATTAATGTAAAATCTGTTCTGGATGAAGGAACAACTTTTACTTTTACACTTGAAAAAGCAAAATTAATATAATCCACCCAAAAATACCTATTACCATATTTCATTGCTGAATTCATGTAATTGTTAAAAATTTGAGAAAAACAATTTCATATCATATAAAAAATAACTATCTTGTTGTTCACTTATTTTTATAAAGATAGAACTAACGTATTTTTTCAATAAAGTTCTACCTTTACAAAAAAGTGTCTTCTGATATAAAATAACCGGCGAAATTTTTCAATCATGAGCGAAGAAATATATAAAATCTTACTGGTCGATGATGAAATCGATATTCTGGAATTTATCAGTTATAATTTAAGGAAAGAAGGATTCGAAGTTTTTACCTCACAAAACGGAGTATCCGGATTAAAGATAGCAGAAAAAGAGAAACCTAATCTGATTATTCTTGATGTTATGATGCCTGAAATGGACGGTATAACAACATGTGAAAAACTGCGAAAAATGCCGACATTACAAAATACCATCATAGCCTTTTTAACAGCAAGAGGAGAAGATTATTCTCAGATTGCTGGTTTCGAAGCAGGCGCCGATGATTATATAACAAAACCTATCCGTCCAAAAGTTTTAGTTAGCCGCGTGAAAGCTCTCCTGAAACGTTTTAACAACAACGATTCGATTAAGGAACCTTTGATAGAGGATACTAATCTGTTGAAAATTGGAGATATCACCATTGATAAGGAACGTTATTTAATTAAAAAAGGTGAAGAGGAAATGGTTCTTCCCCGTAAAGAATTTGAACTACTCTCTCTACTCGTATCCAAACCGGGAAAGGTGTTTACCCGTGAAGAAATTTATTCCTCAGTATGGGGGAATAATGTTGTTGTAGGCGACCGTACAATTGATGTTCATATCCGTAAACTTCGTGAAAAAATAGGTAGTCCTCATATCAAGACACTGAAGGGTATAGGATATAAGTTTGTTGAATAAGAAATTAATTTTTTATATTGCAAACTAACAGAATATTCCGATAAAAGAAAATAAGAACAAGTCAAAATTTAAAATCAGGAATATAATATTATTACATAGTTAGTAATGAATCCCAGTAAAAATCCTGCGTAAACCTGAGCAGGAGTATGTTTTTTAAGTATTAAACGCGAAGTTCCAATCATTCCGCAAATAAGGAATAATATGCAAACAGGGAACAAGGCATTCAGAAAAAATCGAAAACACACAGCCAGATAAATTCCGGTAAGTCCTCCTATCCCTGCCGTCTGGACACTTATTTTCCATTTTGATGAAATAAGCAACAGTAATAGAATAGTTATGGCTGCCGAAATCAAAAAGATTTTAAAAGATGAGAAAAAAATCATCTGTTTAAGAAAGGAATACCCTATATAATAAGAAACAGCTGTAATTAAAAAAAGCAAAAGCCGATCTTTCCGGCTGGAAAAGTTTATTTCATTGTTATAAAAATATTTAATAAGACCCATAATAATTACAGGGACAAGAAATGTACTTACAAAAACAATGGACAGAATAAAAAGTTTGGCCTGTAAAATAAGAAAGGTGCTGAAATAAAAAGGAGAAAACAACAGCAGTAAAAAACCCCATGTCGGCATTATAAAAGGATCAAAAAGTATAGAAATTCCTTTTGCTGTTTTTTGTTCTAAATTCATTTTATCCATATTAAAGTTTTTTTCTCATCCGTGCAACGGGAATTCCCAGTTGTTCACGATATTTAGCTATTGTACGCCTGGCTATAGAATAAGATTTCTCTTTCAATATCTGCACCAGTTTATCATCCGTCATTGGTTTTTGCTTATTTTCCGAATCAATACATTCCTGAAGAATTTTTTTTATCTCACGGGTAGAAACTTCTTCTCCGGAATCTTTTTGCATCCCTTCCGAAAAGAAATATTTTAACGGAAAAATTCCAAAATTAGTCTGAATATATTTACTGTTTGATACTCTTGAAATTGTAGATATATCAAGATCTGTCCGACTTGCTATATCTTTAAGTATCATTGGTTTTAGTTTCCTTTCATCTCCATCTTTAAAATATTCTTTTTGAAAACGTATAATTTCTGTCATTGTTTTCAGCAAAGTTTCCTGCCTCTGCCTTAAAGCATCAATAAACCATTTTGCAGAATCAACTTTCTGTTTAACAAAAACAAGAGCTTCTTTCTGAAGGGGTGAAATATCTTTTTTATTTTTAGAATAAGTTTTCATCATATTAAGATACCGGCCACTCATCCTTAACTCCGGAACATTTTTCTGATTAAGATAAAGTTCCGGTTCCCCATCATTATCTTCAAGAATAAAATCAGGAACTATTACCTGATTGGTTTTCATCATCGGATTGCTGTATGAACCACCGGGACAGGGATTAAGTTTAATAATTTCATCAATGGCAGCTTTTAACTCTTTATGCGTTATCTCATATTTACCAATAATTTTATCGTAATGTTTCTTCGTAAAATCCTCAAAACTATTTTCCAGAATTTTTACAGCCAGTTTTCCTGATTCTGTTTCCTTTTTTCTGCGAATTTGTATAAGAAGACATTCCTGCAGACTACGGGCACCTACTCCTGCAGGGTCGAAGCCCTGAATGACTTTCAAAACCTCCTCAAGTAATTCTTCCTTAACTTCTATATTAAGCTGAAAAACCATGTCATCACTTATCGATGACAAATTTCTCCTTATATATCCGTCATCATCAATATTCCCGATAAGATATTCAGCAAGTTTTTTCTGACTGTCATCCAAAGAGGATAAACTAACCTGCTCAAATAAAAATTCACGGAAACTAACTCCTGTAGAAAATGGTATTTCTTCCTGTTTATCATCTCCGGAATAATTACCGGAAGATACTTTATAGGAAGGAGTCTCATCATTATTATCGATGTAATCCTCTAAAGAAAATTCATCACCGTCGTCCTTATCCGTTTCTAACGAATCTTCATCACTGTCTGTAGTATCATCATTTTCAGAAAGCTCTTCTGATTGTTCACCGGGTATCTCAAGTACCGGATTTTCCTCCATTTCTTTCTTTATTCTCTGTTCCAGCTGAACAGTAGGAATCTCCAGAAGTTTAATCACCTGTATCTGCTGAGGCGATAACTTCTGAAGCATTTTTTGCTGTAAACTGAGTCTTTGAGATGGCATTATTTTTACTTTTTATTCAAAAATAAATTTTATTCTGCAAAATAGTAAACTTAATCCAACAAAAACGAAGGAAATAATATTTCCTTCGTCAAAATTAAATACAAATTATAATAACCTGTATATATTATTTAAAATTCTGCATTTTTAGGTGTTCTGGGAAAAGGAATCACATCCCGAATATTTCCCATTCCTGTTATAAACATAACAAGACGCTCGAATCCCAGACCAAAGCCTGAATGAGGTACTGAACCAAAACGACGTGTATCCATATACCACCACATACTTTTTGCCGGAACTCCCATTTCATTCATACGTTTGAGTAATTTATCATAATCGGCTTCCCTTTCCGAGCCACCAATGATTTCTCCAATCTGAGGGAATAACACATCCATTGCAGCAACTGTTTTATTATCAGAATTCATTTTCATATAAAATGACTTGATATCTTTGGGATAATCTATAAGGATTACCGGTTTCCCAAAATGCTTTTCCACAAGATAACGTTCATGTTCACTTTGCAAGTCAACACCCCACTCTACCGGATAATGAAATTTCCCTTTTTTATTTTGTTTGGAATTCTTTAGTATATCAATGGCTTCGGTATAGGTACAACGTACAAATTCATTATGTAGTACAAAGTTTAATTTTTCCATAAGATCCATGGAACGTTCCTTTTCAGGTTTATTCTTTTCTTCCTGGTGTAGCCTTTTTGCTAAAAAGTTCAGATCATCCATGCAATTATCAAGAGCATATTTAATAAGATATTTCAGAAAGTCTTCTGCCAGATCCATGTTGTCTTTAAGATTATAGAATGCCATTTCCGGTTCGATCATCCAAAATTCTGAAAGATGACGTGTAGTATTTGAATTTTCTGCTCTGAAGGTAGGCCCGAAAGTATAAATTTCGCCTAATGCAGTTGCTCCAAGTTCTCCTTCAAGCTGGCCTGAAACAGTCAGGTTGGTTGACCCTCCAAAAAAATCCTTAGATAAATCGACCTTACCTTCTTTTGTAAGTGGCGGATTATCGGCAGGCAATGTTGTTACTCTGAACATTTCTCCTGCTCCTTCAGCATCAGAGGCAGTAATCAAAGGAGTATTTAAATAATAAAATCCTTTAGCATTAAAATAATTATGTATAGCAAAAGCCATGGCATGACGAACACGGAATACAGCACTGAATGTTGCTGTACGAAAACGCAGATGCGCATTTTCACGTAAAAATTCCAGTGTATGCCTTTTAGGCTGTATTGGATATTTATCAGGATCAGCCTTACCGTAAATGGTAATTTCTGTAGCATTTAGTTCTACAGATTGTTCTGTTCCTTTTGATTTTACAAGCTCTCCGGTAACAGCGAGAGATGCACCGCTATTAATATCTTTTAAAAAATCTTCTTTAAAATTTTCAATTTCTGCTACTATCTGCATATTAAGAATTGTTGAACCATCGTTCAACGCAATAAACTGAACATTTTTACTTCCTCTTTTTGTGCGTACCCATCCTTTTACAAGAATCTTCTCTCCGACCTGTCCAGCCTTCAAAACTTCTTTTATTTTTTTTCTTTCCATTTTTTGCTGACGATTTTTTAAAGTATTATTCTTTTACTATAGATTCAACAAAATTAC
>Ga0172377_10003298_pt1 | contig 16548 bp, 15 predicted proteins | sample Pumphouse3metaG_FD_119749 | JGI IMG/M metagenome (GOLD analysis project Ga0172377, IMG submission 119749) | Leachate microbial communities from a municipal landfill in Southern Ontario, Canada - Pumphouse #3 metaG | ecosystem: Engineered > Solid waste > Landfill > Unclassified | place: Canada...
AGCTAAAGCTATGGAATTCGTAAGAACCAGAGGAGAATCTCTTTTCGATGAAGGATCAGAAGGAAATGCTGTTACAAGAGGTTTTAAAAAGAATGGTATAGTTCCTGAATCTGAATATACAGGCCTTTTACATGGTAGAAAATTCTATTCTCATGCTAAAATGGTAGCAGAAATGAAGACTTATCTAAATAAAGTAAAAGAAAATAATGCATGGAACCCAAAAGAAGTTAAATCAACTATAAAATCTATCTTAAATCATTATATGGGAGTACCTCCTGAGAAATTTATGGTAGATGGTAAAGAATATACTCCTAAGACTTATCTAAAAGAATATTGCAAATTAAATCCAGATGATTACATCGAAGTTACTTCTGTTAAATCAGAACCTTATTGGAAACAAGTAGAATATAAAGTACCTGATAACTGGTGGCATAGTAAAGATTACTATAATGTACCTTTAGATGTATTTATGGAAGTACTTAAAAATGCTATAAGAAATGATTACACCTTAAGTATCGGAGGAGATGTATCAGAAGCAGGTTTCTTAAGAACTACTAATGTAGCTTTAATTCCAAGCTTTGATATTCCTTCTGAATACATAGATGACAATGCTCGTGTATTCCGTTTCTTAAATGGTAGCACGACTGACGATCATGGAATGCATCTTATAGGTTATTACACAGATAAAGATGGTAAAGATTGGTATCTAATAAAAGATTCTAGTTCAGGATCTAGAAACAACGACGAGACTGCTCCAGAATTTGGATACTATTTCTTCTCTTCTGATTACATCAAATTGAAAATGATGGGTTTCACAGCACATAAAGATGTACTGAAAAAATATATGTCTAAGTTTTAAACTTATCAATATAAAATAAATAATAGGGTGAAAATTAAAATAATTTTCACCCTATTATTATATCTAATATTTAATGATATGTTATCTCAAAAGTGTCATCTTAGCTTTCCAACTTTTAAGCTTCTGGTCTTTTACTTTATTAAAGACTTCTTCAGCTTTTAAACGACTGATTGATACATAAGTCACGTAATCTTTAACATCTATAATTCCAACTTCGCCTTTAACAAGTCCACCTTTTTTATATAAAAAGCCCGCAACATCTATTTTGTTAATCTTATTTTTTTTACCCTTATATATAAAAAGAGTCTTCCATTCAGGAAGAGGAACGGGAGGACAGTTTTGTGGCAATGTTACGTCTTCGGAATTTTCATCTATATAGTCAGGGACTGCTTTATCAGTCTCTATCAATACATAAGAAATACCTGATTCATGCATACGTGCAGTTCTACCATTTCTATGAATAAATGCATCTTCACTCTGAGGAAGATGATAATGTATAATCGTCTTAATCTCTGGAATATCTAAACCACGAGAAGCTAAATCAGTAGAAACAAGCACATTAACGCTACCACCTTTAAATTTAGTAAGAGAACGATCTCTATCACGCTGTTCCATACCTCCATGTAACGTTTCGTTAAAAATACCATTATCATAGAGAAAATCACTTACTTCATCTACTGATTCTCTATAATTACAAAATATTATTACGCTCTCACGTCCTGTCATACATACTAATTTCAAGAGTACATCGAGTTTATGGTCAGAGGTGGTATGTACCTTTTTTATAGTTAATTTACCTTCATCTTCTTTATCTTTTACTTGGAAATCCAGTCTTTCCAGATTTTTTAACTGTATAAATTCTGGAATTTCAGTAGCAAAGGTGGCAGAAGTTAATACTTTTTGAGCACTCGCAGGTACATGATCAATAATAGCTGACATTTCATTTTCAAAACCAAATTCTAAAGATTTATCAAATTCATCTAATATTATAGTTTTAATTTTAGAAGGGTCAAAAGTGCCTTTCATTATATGATCTTCAAGACGACCTGGGGTACCTACTATTACTTGAGTAGGATACTCAAGGCTTCTTCTCTCTATCGCTAAGCGATGTCCACCATAGCAACAACAAATTTTCATGCCACTTGACAGGTCTCTAAAAACTTGTTCTATCTGCTGAGCTAATTCTCTAGAAGGTGCTACGATGATAGCTTGTACATAATCAGACTCAGGGTCAAGTACTTGCAAAAGGGGAAGTAAAAAAGCTAATGTTTTACCAGAACCTGTCGGAGAAAGCATTATTATATCGTGATCTGGAGATGTGGCTAAAGCCTTCTCCTGTAATTTGTTTAGTGTATTTATATTTAAATGCTCTAAAGCTGTATTTATCAATTTATTCATAAGTGGCAAAAGTACACAAACTTATTAAGAGTTAATGGAAATTTAGTATTATATTTACAGAATTATGAATGAAAATATTAAAATAGGTGATATAGTCCGTTTCTTAGATGAAATTGGAGGAGGTCGCATTACTGGTTTTAAAGGTAAAGATATAGTATTAGTAGAAGATGAAGATGGTTTCGAGATACCAACTTCTAAAAAAGATATAGTAGTAGTAGAATCTGCTGAGAATTCCTCCATAGACACAGAAGAAACTCAAGAGGAGATAATTACTCCAAAAAAAGAAGAAATAATAGAGCCAAAAGCGCCAGAAGTATCGTCTAATATAAAGCCTTCTATATTGGATGATATTCTACCTACATTAGAAAATTGGAACGAGGATGATTTCGATATAGAGATGTGCATTGTTCCTGCCATTAATAGAGATTTTGAAGTTTTTATGGTTAATAATACTTCTATGTCATTATTATTTACTTTTTCTATTATGGTAAATGAAAAATGGAAATTAATACGTTCCAGTAAGGCAGAGCCTCGTCATATAGTTTCATTAACTGATATTAAAAAAGAAAAAGTGGATGATTTTTCTAGAGTTTTAGTTCAAATAATATATTTTTCTAAAAATACTAATTACGAAATGAGAGCTCCTTTAAATGTAGAGAAGAAAATCTCATCTAGTAAATTTTTTAAGATAGGTTCATTTAAGTATAGTAAATATTTTTCTAGTCCAGTACTCTCATTTAATTTGCTTGACGACAAGAAAGAAGAAATACGACCAAAAGAAAAATATTCCAAACCACTCTCAGGTGTTAAAATTTTAGATAAGATAGACCTTTCTAAATTCGAAAAAAAAGAAAAAAAGGTGAGGAGAAAAATTTTCTAACATCTGTAATCTAGATTACTTTTTAAGCCTATCGTATGTAGTAACTTCGCACCATAATTAAAATATTATAAATTATGGAATTAAATAAAAATACAATCGTAGGAGATATCGTTAAGATTAATTACCAAATCGCAGATGTTTTTAATAATCATAATATAGATTTCTGCTGTAATGGAAACAGATCATTAGAAGTAGTCTGTGCTGAGAAGAATATATCAACCGACCAAATAATAGATGAGATTCAAGCTTTAGATATTAAAAAAGATAATGATTTAGACTTTGATTCTTTGGATTTATCTTTCTTAATAGACTATATATATAACGCTCATCATCAGTATGTTCGCCGAGAAGGACCAAAGATAGTTTCATATCTTGATAAGACTATCGATGTTCATGGAAATAATCATCCAGAACTATTTCAAGTAAGAACTTTATTTATTGATAGTCTTGAAGCTTTATCGTCTCATTTAGGTAAAGAGGAACAAATATTATTTCCTTATATAAAAGACATAGAAGAAGCATCAAAGATATCAGATAGGGTAGTAGAACATCACTGTGGAACAGTTAGTAATCCTATTCGCCAAATGATGACTGAACATGATATCGAAGGTGAGAGATTTAGACAAATTTCAAAACTCACCAATAATTATGCTATGCCAGAAGATGGATGTAATACTTATAAATTAGCTATGGATAGATTAAAAGATTTTGAGGAAAATCTTCATAAGCATATACATTTAGAAAATAATATATTATTTCCAAAAGCTATAGCACAAGAAAAAGTTTAATAAATTTATAAAAATTCATTGTTTAATTGTAAAAAAAACATCGTGTTAAACGATGTTTTTTTATATAGTTAACTATGCCTTTTCGTCAATACCTTTATTGTTTAACTGATAAAATGTACCACGCTTTTCTTCCATTCGTGTAATAATCTCTTCATTCTCAAGCACATCCAGGTATTTATTTATCTCGCTTATATGATGTCCTAAAGAAATAGATAAATCATCTAAAGTACATGGTCTTCTAGAAATCATCTCTACGATAGCCTTTTCTATATCACCTTTATAAGATTGTATTCTTTTTCTATTTGGAGCTGCACTAATTATAGAGACATATTTTATATCCAAGTATTTTACGATATCCTCTAATTGTCCCCTGGTAGCACTTACAAGATGTTGTACACTTCCTGGACGATCAAGAGTATTCAATTGAACAGAACTTGGATTAATCTTAGGTATAACCTCTTTGAATAAATCTAATTCCTCTTTAGAGTCATTATATCCTGGTAAAATAAAGATTTCAAGATCCATTATTCTTCTTTTACCATCTAATTTGCTTTTTTCTAATTGTAATTTTCTGAAAGCTATAATTCCTTCTATGTATTCATTGATATCTATATCTCTGAAAGGCCTGTTTATCCTCTTAAAAGCTAGTTTAGACACTGCGTCCAGAGATGGAAGTACTATATCTGCATTGACTATTGCCTCGCGTAAAGCTGGGTCTGATAGTAATGTGCCATTGGTTAGTACTGCTACATTAACATTTGGTCTATGTTCTTTAAGAAAAGAAAGAATATGGCCTATTTTACTGTTAAGAGTAGGTTCTCCACTTCCGGAAAAAGTAAAAGTATCAGGATCAGGATTATTTTCGAAATAATCTAGAAGTTCTTCTTTGATTTCTTTTTCTGAAATATATTCGTCCTGTTTAATCGTTAGTTTATCAGTTTTACCTACTTCACAATAAACACAATTTAAAGAACATACTTTTTTAGGCACTAAATCTATACCAAGAGACATTCCTAGTCTTCTGGAAGGCACAGGGCCAAATAAATGTTTATACATAATAGCTTGTCAAATTTTTATTTATGCAAATTTAATAAAATATTAATGATAAAATAACTAATTTTAAGTATTATATTACGGAAAATTACCTATTACTACTTATTGTAAAAGGTATTTAATTATAATAAATTTGTAACATTAAAATAATAAGGATATGAATGAATTAGTATTAATAAGACACGGTCAATCTTTATGGAATTTAAAGAACGTATTTACCGGATGGGTAGATGTCCCTTTATCATCTAATGGTATCAAAGAGGCACAAGCAGCAGGGGAAACTCTATCTGAGATAGAATTTAATGCTGTCTACACCTCAGTTCAAATAAGGTCAATAGAAACTGCTATGATAGCTTTAGCCTATAACAGGAGCTCTAAAAGCCCTGTGGTGATTCATGAAGAAGGGAAAATGAAAGAGTGGGCTAAGATCTATAGTGAAGAAATGAAAAATGATATTATTCCAGTATATAGCGACTGGCATCTTAATGAACGTTATTATGGTGAGTTGCAGGGACTTAATAAAGCTGCTACAGTAGAAAAATATGGAGAAGAACAAGTTCATCAATGGAGAAGGAGTTATGATGTCCAGCCTCCTAATGGCGAATGTTTAAAAGATACAGCAGCGAGGACTATTCCTTTTTTTAAAGACAATATACTTCCTCGTTTGGCCAAAGGAGAAAGGATATTAATTTCTGCTCATGGTAATAGTTTAAGGTCTATAGTAATGTTTCTAGAAAACCTTAGTCAAGAAGAAGTCTTAAAATTAGAAATACCTACTGGAAAACCTATTATATATAAATATATAGATGGAAAACTTACTAAGTAAATTTAGAATTAGATAGCACACGTTTTATGTTTTTATAAAGGAAAGCCATGTAAATAATTATATTTACATGGCTTTTTAAAAAAAATGATCTTGAAGTACAATTAATTTATCATATAATGATATTTAATTATCTAAATAATTAGCTACTGCAGTAGCTCTCTGTGATACATGTGAACGAAGATATGTTACTGCTGATGAATAACCACTTACACCTTCTTCTGAAGCATAATCTTCTATAAGTGAATTATATGTATCGTATAATGAATTCATAGTAGTAGAAGTATATACATCTTCGACGAAACTCTTTAAATCAGCTTTATACTCGTCCTTATATTCATCTATCTTCATTATATTATATATAAGTGGCCAATCATCAGATACATCTGATAAAGAAAGCTCTATGCTTCTATCGTCATCTATTAAAGCTTCATTATTATCCCATGGAATCCAATTTAATAAACCTGTAGTTAAATCATTATATAGATAATAATTATGAGTCATGTTGCCGTAAGTATCCCAGTTTTGTATTACTGTATTAGCAGCTAACCATTTAATAAATTCAGAAACATTTAAAGTCTTTTCAAGATTTGAACGCCATGTGTCAGGGTCATCATTAAGTGTCTCAGTATCATTAATGGCATTATAAAGACTTAAAACATCTGAATAATCAGCATCATCTTCGTTAGTTTTTTTCATAAATTCATCTTCATCATAAGTACCTTCTGCAAAACTTGCTGCATCACCTTCAGGTTTGTAAAGATTTCCGTCATTATCATCGAACTGTGTATCTATTACAGTATCATCGACTTCTTCTACTAAAGTATAAACTCCGTAAAATTCATTTCCATCTCCATGATTGACATATACTATACAGAAACGTGTATGAGGTGCTGGTACTCCGAAAGAACGAAATAAATCAGCTGTTACTTTTTCTCTCATTAGAGAGGCATCATCAAAATTATTATTTAAATTTAATTGTTTGAATCCATAAAAGCGTTGATTTTTTAGATCTGGATAATCATCCTCATATTGGTCAAAATCTAATTTAAAGGATAATTTTGATGATCCTGATTGATATGCTCTTTGGAGACTAGAATTTCCTTTGTAACGAATACCAACATGATACCATTCTATATCATTATAGTATAGAGAACAATCTACCCAGTCTGGGTCATCATATGAAACATCTTGAATAAAGCCATCGGTCATACCTTGGCCGCCACCGCCCATGCCGGGCATTGGGCCTCCAAAGTTTCCTCCCATGCCTGGATTAGTACTTCCAAAAATGTCTTCTAGATTTTCCTGCATATCTTCCCATTTATCACTATCTATGACGATTTCTAATTTCATAACACTTGAATCATCGAATACTTCATCATAATTAGGATCTACGTTTTTACTATGAGTAGCTTCAGTCCAATCTGAATAATCTTCATTATCTACCGTTTCTTCAGTGGTAGATTCTATAGCATCTTCGCTATCGCAACTATGCAATACTAACGAACTAGTACTTATTCCTATAATAGATATTAGTAGGTATTTGTTTATTTTTTTCATAATACTTTTATATAACTTATTAATTTTATGTTGCTAAGGAATAGTATTATTCGTTCTATTTGAAAAAATATCTACCAATAGCTTGATTTTATCTATATAATCTATTTTTTTGTCAAATTATTGACAATATATATTACATTTTTCCACCTTTTTATTAACTTGTGGAATTGTTAAGAATGATTAATTATTATAAATTTTTTAAAATAAATTAATATGTTACAGATAAAAAAAATTCAAGAACTTTTGGGAAAAGAGACTAATTTATTAGAATTTTCTAATCCAAAAGTAGATAAAAAGATGTTAACTCTTCCAAGTAAGGAATTTGTTGATGATATATTTATTCCTTCAGATAGAAATAACCGCGTAATTGGTAATCTTTCATGGCTATATAATACTGGTAATTTAGCTGGTACTGGTTATGTTTCAATTTTACCAGTAGATCAAGGTGTAGAACATTCAGGTGGAGCCTCTTTTGCTAAAAACCCTATGTATTTTGATGATGAGAATTTAGTGAAATTAGCAATGGCTGCCGGGTGTAATGGTATAGCTTCTACTCTTGGAGTGTTAGGATTAGTTTCTAGAAAATATGCTCATAAGATTCCATTTATCGTGAAACTTAATCATAATGAATTATTGACCTCACCTAATACTTTTGACCAAATTATGTTCGCTTCTGTCGATCAGGCATATAATATGGGTGCAGCTGGTGTTGGTGCTACTATATATTTTGGTTCAGCCGAGTCCGATAGACAGATAATAGAAGTAAGCAAGGCTTTTGCTCATGCTCATGAAAAAGGTATGTTTACTATTCTGTGGTGTTATTTACGTAATAGTGATTTCAAAAAAGATCAAGATTATCATGCTTCTGCAGATTTAACTGGTCAGGCTAATCATCTTGGAGTTACTATTGAGGCTGATATTATTAAACAGAAACTTCCAGAGAATAATGGTGGTTATTTGGCTATGAATAAAGATGGTAATAAGTTTGGTAAATATGATGAGAGAATGTATTCTGAATTAAGTTCTGATAATCCTATAGACTTAGCACGTTATCAACTTCTAAATCAGTATGCTGGTCGTATTCCTTTGATTAATTCTGGTGGAGCTTCTGGTAAAAATGATATGGCTGCTGCTGTGAGAACTGCCGTCGTTAATAAACGTGCCGGAGGTACAGGCCTGATTCTTGGAAGAAAAGCTTTTCAAAAGTCTTTTGAAGATGGTGTAGAGATTATTGAAGCTGTACAATCTGTTTATCTTGAGAAAACTATAACTATCGCATAGTTATATTAATACATAAATAAATGATATGGAAAAAATGAAATTTAGAAATTTAAACAAAGGTAAATATCCTTCAGAATGTACTACTATTATCGTAGGAAAGAATGCGACTGCAGATGGTTCAAGAATAGTAGCACGTTCGGAAGATTGGGATGCTCTTGAAGCGAAAAATCTTGAAATATATAGTGATACAGATAATGGACCTGAAGAATTTATAGCTAGAGATAGCCCTTTCCGTTGTAAATTACCGAAGAAGGCTTATGGATATACAGCTCTTGCACCATATTGTCTTCCTGGACATTGGGGCAGTGCAGGTTTTAATTCTCAAGGTGTAGGTATGAGTGCTACAGAAAGTATTTTTAGTAGCGAAGCAGTACTAAAGGTCGATCCATTGGTAGAGACTGGTTTAGCTGAAAACTGTGTATTTAATATCGTATTGCCATATATAAAAACAGCGAGAGAGGGAGTCTTAAGACTTGGTAGCTTGATAGAAAAATTTGGTATTGCCGAGGGATTTGGAATAGGTTTTATAGATAAAAATGAAATCTGGTATCTTGAGACGGCATGTGGTCATCGTTGGTTGGCTTGTCATATGAAAGATGATCAGTATTTCTGTACAGGAAATCAGAGTCGTTTTCGCGAGTATGATCCAAATGATAAGGCTAATTTCTTGGCTTCTAGTGATTTAATTGAATTCGCAGTTGAAAATAAATTGTATAATCCTAAGGATGGTGCATTTGATTTTCATAAGGCTTATAGTCGTGATGAGAAATTGGATACTACTTATAATTATCCTAGGGTATGGGCTATCCAAAAGATGTTTAGTCCAAAGATTAAAAATGATGTGACTAAGAATACTTTTCCTGTTTTCGCTTTTCCTAAGAATCCGATTAGTATTACAGATTTAAGAACTGCTTTCCGTTTTCATTATAATGGGACTGAGCATGATCCTTATTTGAATAATAATCCTAAAGAGCCATATCGTCCTATTTCTATTATGAGAACTACTCAGACTCATATTTTGCAAGTTAGAGCTGAGCTTCCAAAGGCTATAGGGGGGGTCGATTATATGGCAATGGGTATGGCAGCTCTTGGCGTGTTCCTACCTTATTATCAGGGTATTACCAGTTATCCAGAGCCTTATACTAAAGGAACAAATAAATCAAGTGCTGATTCTGCCTATTGGAAATTCCGTAAAGTGCAAGCTTTGGGTATGACTAATTATAATAAGTATGCTCCTGTGATTCAAGAGTTTTATAGTAAGTTCGAGGCTGAGACTGATCAACGTATGAAGGAGATGGAAATGTCTTATCTTAAAATTTATAAGACACAACCTATTCGTGCCAAGGAATTAGTGCAAGAATTTTCAGACAATATTTTACTTTCAGCTTTGGAAGCGACAGATGAGTTAATTGAGGATTTATTTACACGTATTACTATAGATATTCAAGCTGAATATGAATTTCACGGTGCTTAGTGAATTGTTATAGTTTTCGTAATCTTATATATAAAACCCAAGATGGTTTAACTAGATTTAGTTACCTTCTTGGGTATTATATTTATTTTGAACGGTTTTTATTAAAATTTTGAGAATGCTTCTCTGATTTTGGCATATGCTTCACCGAATATTTTTTCGTCTCTGCCCATTAATGGATAATTTTTGTTGGCCAGGATAGGTATAACTTTTACCGGGAATTTTTTTGCTTCGTATATATTTCCAATTATAGAGCGAAAAGCTTTGCCATCTACTGGTTGATAAAATGGTTCGAATTGATTTTCCAGACCTTTTCTTCGAGGTTGTGCACCATGAAGGAATGTTTCATCGTCTCCACCATAGAATCCTAATTTTTGAAGCCAATAGTTAGCTTGTAAAGACATTACAAGTACATATTTGATGGTTGGATTTTCATTTAGAATCCATTCTATATGAGAAAGGCCTTTAACTGCATTTTCCTCAGGAATCAGTACTCTTTTCCCTTTTAAGGGTGGAGTTACATAGTCATTACATAGATTGGTTATATATGCCTCTGAGTGCCTTACATGGTTATTCGTGACATAAGAGATATGTTTAAATAAATTACGAGCTTCTACATTACGACTACGTTCACCATCGTCTTCTGGAAATTCTCTAAAAAAATAGTCTGCGAACATGGCTACTTCTGTTACTGTATCTGACCATTGTAGGTTTGAATCTTCTCCGACTACTAATACTTTGGCAGGTAATGTTGGTTTTAAATCTTTTGATCTCATAATTTATATGTTATTTACTTTTGAATCCCACAAAAATACTAAAAGTTAGTGATATTTAGTATAATTTAATATATTTATACCTTTAAATGCAAGGCATAATTTTTGATAAAATATTAGTTAAATAATAAATAAAATAAAATGAAAAAAATATTCTTATTAATATCTATAGTTTTAATCTCAGTTTTCCAATCCTTTGGTTTTAACCAGAATATTAGAACAGGTACAGTTAAACCATCAAAAACCAATGAGGTTCAATTAGAAAAAGGTAAAGTTGATATATATGATTTTGGAGAAATAAAAGTACATGCTTATGCTACTAATGATTTAATGAATGATTATGTATTAATTCTGGAAAAAAATAAAAAGGCTGTTATGATAGAATCTCCTGCCTTTTTCGATAATTTTAGTGAATTAAATGAATATATCTTAGATAGAGGTATTAAAATAAAAGGGATGTTGATTCCTTATCATCCTTTCGGGGCTAAATTTTTAGATGAACCTAGTATGAAAGGGGTGAAGGTATATTCTACAGAAAGAGTTATAAATTATTGGAGTAATGGATATGGAGCTGTTATGGCAGAGGGTATTCCAAAAGCTTTTGGAGATAAACTTGATAGTAGCTTTTATGATAATATGACTATGATTACTGAGGGTAGGTTAAGTATAGCTGGTATTAATATGAATCTTATCAGAACAGTCGATGGCTTTGATGTTACTATTCCTTCCATTAATACTGTTTATGTTCATATATTGAATCATGATAGCCATTCTGAAATATTGAGCGCTGATCATTTGATTTCTTCTATCGAAGATCTGAAAATGTATATAGCTCATAATTATCAGACTTTTTTGAGCTCTCATCATGCTCCAGAGACTAAATTAAATGCTATAGAAAAGTTAACCTATTTGAAAGAGATGAAGAGCATAGCTTCTGAATCTAGTTCAGAATCAGAATTCTTTTCTAGAATGCAGTCGACATATCCAAAGTATAATGATAGATATTTATCTACTACTGCTAAACGCCTTTTCCCAAATAAGATCAAAGAAGGTGTAAATGTTTTCGCTACTTATGTAGTGAAACCTGGACAATTAGCTAATTTTAAAGATGCTTTTAAGAAAAATTTAGTTAATTCTCTTAAGGAGGAAGGTAATTTAGAAATGAGATTGTATCAGAGTGAGAATGATGAGAATGTGTTGTTCTTATATTCAAGATGGAAAACTAAAGAAGCTTATATTAAACATAAAAATACTTCTTATTCTAAAAATTTAGCAAAGGTTGGTGAAAAATTATTAGTAAAAGAACCTGTTAAGTTATATGTAGATGAGTTAGATAATGACTAATAGCATCCATCATAATCATAATCATAGCCATGATGTAAGTCATCTAAGTGGAAGAAAATTGCTATGGGTTAGTATTTTAAATTTTTCTATAACACTTTTTCAAATAGTAGGTGGTATTATTTCTAATAGCTTATCTCTGCTGTCTGATGCTGTTCATAATCTTGGTGATTCGACTGCTATATTTATAGCTTTTATTGCGAACAAGGTGAGCAGAAAAAACCCAGATGAGTCGCACACTTTTGGCTATAAAAGGATAGAGATTTTGGCAGCTCTATTTAATGCCACTGTGCTTATTGCCATAAGTGTTTTTCTTTTTTATGAAGCTTATTCTCGTTTTTTGCATCCTGAGCCTATAAAGGGTAAGGTGATGTTTATAGTAGCATGTTTTGGTTTGTTGGCGAATTTAATATCTGTAGTGATTTTGAATGATAGTAAGAATCATAATTTGAATGTTAAAGCTGCTTATTTGCATCTAATGGGTGATACTTTATCTTCTGTAGCTGTTATTTTAGGTGGTATAGCTATTTGGAAATGGAATATTATCTGGATAGATCCTTTAGTGACTGTTCTTGTGAGTGTGTATATTATTTATCATACCTGGCATATCGTAAAACAGACTGTTGATATTCTTATGCAGAAGGTACCTGATAATATCGATGTGAAGGAGATTAAAAGAAAGATAGAGCTTCTTGAGGAGGTGCATGATATTCATCATTTGCATGTTTGGAGATTGGATGATAATATTATTCATCTTGAGACTCATATTAATCTTGAGAAGAATGTAAGTATGAAGGAGATGATGAGTATTAAACATAAAATAGAGGAGTTAATTCATGAGAATTTTCATATTTCTCATACTACATGCCAAATGGAGTTCTTTGGCGATGATAATGAAAGAAAATTAATAGTAAATTAGCCAAAAGTAATGGATGATAATAAATATATTAAAGATAGATATGCTGCTATAAGGAGGTCTTCGTGGGTAGGTATAGTAGGTAATGGTTTATTAGCTATTATGAAAATAACTTTTGGTATAATAGCTGGGTCTGCTGCTGTAATAGGTGATGGTATTGATTCTGCTACTGATATTATTGGATCTATTATTACTTTCTATGTAAGTTCTGTAGCTAGTTTACCTCCTGATAAAGAACATCCTTGGGGGCATGATCGTATAGAATCTATCGCATCTAAAGTTATAGCTATATTTATTTTATTCGCTGGTATTCAGTTACTTATAAATACTTTTCAGGGTTTAATGAATGGAGAAGTAAAAGAAATGCCGGGAAAGGTAGCTGTAGTGGTTACGGCTATTTCTATAGTTTGTAAGGCTATTATAGCTTCGTATAAATTTAAAGTATCTAAAAAGACTGATAGTAAGATGGTTAGAAATGATGCCATTAATATGAAGAATGATATATTTCTTTCTTCAGCAGTATTGATTGGTTTAGGTGTTATGTATTGGACTGGACTTCCTATAATTGATACTATAGTTGGTATTCTCTTGGGTGTGTGGATTACATGGACTGGAATAAAATTATCTCTTGAGGCGAATGGTTCTCTACTGGATGGTATTGATAATGGAGAGGCTACTTATAAAAAATTGTTCAATATAATTAGTAATACACCTGATGTATATAATCCTCATAAGGTTAAAATAAGGAAATTAAATAATCTATATGATATTACTTTGGATGTAGAAGTTAATCCAAATCTTTCTGTAAAAGAGGGGCATGATATCGCTAAAAACTTAGAAAATAATATCAAAAAACAATTAGTTACTGTTTATGACGTTTTAATTCATGTGGAACCTAGAGGAAATATCGAAGATGAAGAATTTGGATTAGCTCCTGAGGATTTCAAAAATTAAATCATTTCGTAACTTGCTGTTTGGATTGGTACTTCAAGATTTTTAAGTACCTTTTCTAATAAAATACCTTCTTTTTCATCGAAATCATATCCAAAACTAGCTCGAATACCTTGTAGAATGAGTTGTACGGCACGTTCCATAGCTATAGGTAGATTGTCTCCTTGAAGTAAAGAACCAGTTAAAACACTAGTAAAAGTGTCACCTGTTCCAGGGTAATGAGCCGGAAGATAAGGACATGTTATTTTCCAATATCTGTTTCCAACTCTGTTATATGCATATACTGATGTTTTTTTATCATCTTCTAACACAGGTACGCTTGTTACTATGACTATCTGAGGGCCATTAAGAGATAATTTATGCAGACTTTCTTTTATATCATTATCAGTATATTTAACAGGTAATTTGTTTCCCAAAAGAAGTTCTAATTCAGTAACATTAGGAGTTATGACATCTGCTGATTTAATCAATTCTCTCATAGCTATAACCATATCTTGATTATAGTTAGCATATAGCTGTCCATTGTCACCGAGAACTGGATCTACTACTACCAGACTATCTTTACTACTGAAGTCTTTATAAAAATTAGATAATATTTTCACCTGACGAGGAGAACCTAGATATCCAGAATAAAAGGCATCAAATTTTACATTATCCTTTTTCCATTGGGCGATAATTTTCTCCATTTCATCTGTTAAATCCAAGAAAGTGAATTCAGGATAATCAGTATGATTAGATAACAATGCTGTAGGAAGTGGACATACATTAAAACCCATTATAGAAAGGGTAGGAATAACTACGTTAAGAGAGACTCTTCCAACCCCACATAAATCATGAATAGCGACTACTCTTTTAAGTTTATTTTTTAGCATTTTTATTTTTTTTAGGACAACACAGCTTGTTCACAAATATGATATATAGCCTTAAAATGTTTCTTTCCTTCACTGATATATATTTCATTATTAAAATTTTCTAATGAATTAATATGATCCAGAAATTTATTAATTTCTTCTTTTGGAGGAAGCATATAAATAAAATCAGTTGGTATTAAATATTCTTTTTTTTCTATATCAAAAAAGCTATTTAAAAGGAAAAATTGAATTTCTTCCATAAAACTCATGGATAATTCTATATTATTATTTTTGGCATCTTTCCAATAAGTTATCATAACATCTGAAAGAAGTTTTGGCTTAATTTGAAATATATTAAAAATGCCTGGTAAAGAAGTTTTATCATTATCAGTGATGTAAGACTTAGCAAGGCAAAAATAACTATTTTCAGCAGCGACTTCATTAATACTATCACTATCGCTTTTTAGACGAAGAGCGATTAATACAAAGGCTAAACCAACTGTTTGTAAATTAGAATGTTTTAAATTTATTAAATCTACACCTTTATTTTTTTGTACTTCTTCATAAAGTTTAACCATAGTATCGACACATTCACTTTGTCTGCCATAAGTAAAAGAATCATTTACGGTTTTTGCTAATTCTGTTATATCCATATTTTCGAATAACCTTCGTTTTAATTATGTGTTACAAATATAGACATTATTTAAAATATATTTAATATGTTAACCAATTTTCGATATTTAATACTTTCCATTCATTTTCAAAATTAGGAGTAAAAAAACCTTTGTTCATATAAGATATTATCTCTTTTTTACTAAAAAAGGCACCACCAGATAATTCTTCAGATGGAGTAATTAGGCCTGAATATCTTGTTTTGAAAACATTTACAAGTTCTTTTTCGATTTCGCTCTCGAAAATATATTTAGATACGAATTTAGCTTCGAAATCTGATATTCCTATTTCTTCTTCTACTTCTCTTTTAAGTGATAATAAAAGTTCTTCTCCATAAGAAATATGTCCACCTACTGCTGTGTCCCATTTACTTGGTTGAATGGTTTTCCATGCAGGCCGTTTTTGAAGATATAGTTCGCCACGATTATTAATTACATGAAGATGCACTACAGGATGTAGTATCTTACTACCATTATGACAGATACCTCTTTTTTCTTTACCTATAACATTGCCTGATAAATCTACGACAGGTAACAATTCCTCAATGTCTTCTTCTGTTATTTCTTTCATATTAAGAAGTTATTTTTTTCTAAAAGACTAATAAATACTATTAACAAAAGTGTTAAATATACTTAGCTCCAAAGGAATAGATGGCATCTTCATAAATTTTGGCTGCTTCTGCCTTCCTATCTAAAAAAGCTATTCCTTCTTTTAAAAAACTAATTTTATTTTTTAAATATGGAAGTTTAATCAAATCTTGTACTGTTTCTGCGACACAAACATCGCCTGCGACACCTGCTATCAGGACTTCATCATAATTTTTAAGATCTACAGGAAGTTCTTTAAAATCTACGAGTTGACCATCAAAACTAGATAAAATACTGAACATTTCTGAATCAGGAGCAAAACCTTTACGATATGTATAATATCC
>Ga0172377_10003305_pt1 | contig 16532 bp, 16 predicted proteins | sample Pumphouse3metaG_FD_119749 | JGI IMG/M metagenome (GOLD analysis project Ga0172377, IMG submission 119749) | Leachate microbial communities from a municipal landfill in Southern Ontario, Canada - Pumphouse #3 metaG | ecosystem: Engineered > Solid waste > Landfill > Unclassified | place: Canada...
TCAAAAATTGTAGTACATAACCTACATTTTTATCTTCACTCTCTAATACGACCGCAGATCTTTCTGCTCTTCTACATACTGACCTTACCACATGACATAAAGAGGATACCCGAGGTTTAGATGGCAATATAAAAGATGTCTGTTTTGGCATTTTTCCTGTCATTTCATCTATATCCTTTTCGAGCTCATTTATATAGTTTAAAGGAAAGGAACCTAACTTTTTTGGTGGCACAGCAGAAGCCAAAAAAGCTTCCGAAAGAAATAATATCTCTTCTATCTTTTTTAATTTAGCATCAAATTTATCAGGCAAATCGCACCTTAATAATCCGATATATGAGACTAATTCATCTAGATCTCCACAAGCTATTATTCGAGGATGATTCTTAGATACTCTCTCCCCTCCTAATAACGAAGTTTGACCTTTATCACCCGTCTTAGTATAAATTTTCATTTCTATTTATTTTCTGATTAATACATCTTTTACTAAAATAGCAAAATAATTGTCATTTCTAAACATTTTATTTAATTTCGCACAAATTTTAAAAGCAATGGCATATAAAAAAATAGATCAATACGATGAAGACACTACTAAAGAATTAGCATCTCTTTACGAGAAAACGCTTAATTTACTTGGAGAGGATTCAACGAGAGAAGGTTTGATAAAAACTCCAGTCAGAGTAGCTAAATCTATGCAGTTTCTAACTCAGGGATATTATCAGAATGGGGCAGATATTCTTCGTTCAGCTTTGTTTAAGGAAGAGTATAAACAAATGGTCATTGTGAAAGATATAGAATTATATTCATTGTGCGAACATCATCTTTTACCTTTTTTTGGTAAAGCTCATGTAGCTTACATTCCTAATGGATACATTACTGGTCTTAGTAAAATAGCTAGAGTCGTAGAATGTTATGCGCGTCGTCTTCAAGTACAAGAAAGATTAACTGTTCAAATTCGTGATTGTATTCAGGATACTCTTAATCCTCTTGGTGTAGCTGTAGTTATAGAGGCATCTCATATGTGCATGCAAATGCGTGGTGTCCAAAAACAACATTCTATTACTACGACTTCTGCTTTTACTGGTACTTTTCTAAAAGATGAAAGAACTCGAAATGAGTTTTTAAATCTTCTTGGTATATCTCAAAAATAAATCTAAGCTAAGATTTTAGCTACTAGTTCTGTTAAAAGTTCCCCATCTGTGGCATTGCCTCTCATATTTGATTTGCTTCTATAGTCGCATTCGCTTATACATGAGATTATATTTATTAATTTAAATAAACTATAATTTTTAGTAGCATCTATATATGGTTTGGCGTAGTCACCACGGGTGCTATAAAAACCACTATTCTTCGCAGCGAGCTCTAAACTATTGCCCTTGGCCATTTCTGCACTAATTTGTTCTACTCTAGAGAAGAAATAGAATAAAGTACCTATGGTCATTTGAATAGGATATTGCTTAGGTGATGCTCCAAAAAAGTAAACTATTTTATATACTTTATCTGCATCACGTACTGATAATGCACTTGTTAGCTCGAAGGTATTAAATTCTCTACTTATTCCTATATAATTTTCTATATCCTCTGAAGATATCGTTTTGCCTAAGTCGGCTTCAAGTAGCTTATCTGTCTCTAGTATCAATTTTCTTAATCCTGTACCTGCATTTTCTGTCATAAGGATAGCAGCTTGGGATGAAATCTTTTTTCCTTTTAGAGAAAAATAGTTTATTAACCAACGTGGTAGGGTTTCTTTGGATAATTGATTAGATTCGAATATTACGCATTTAGGACTTTTTGATAATTTCTTATAAAATTTAGTTCTACTGTCTAATTTACTTTCTGTAAGACACAGAACAAGAATAGTAGAATCCATTATATGATCAAGGTATATCTCGAAGTCTTTTATATTACGAAGTTTTTGAGCCTCTTTAATAATTATTACTTGATGTTCAGCCATCATGGGATATGCACTACATAGTGAAATGATATTTTTCACGGTAGTATCTTGCCCATATAGTATAGTTTGATTAAATTCTTTTTCTTCCTCTGTCAAGACTTTGTTTTCTATAAGAGTAGATATTTGATCAACAAAATATGGTTCATCACCAGTAAGCACATACACTGGAGATATTTTTCCATCTTTTATCTCCTGAGTAATAATATTAAATTCTTTTAAAGTGTCTTTCTTATACGACATATGACAAAAATACAAACAAATTTTTATCTTTGCGCTACAAAATAACATTATTTATAAATAATCCATGCAGACAGCTACTATTTTTGACCCTCTAAGAAAGAAAGAGGTGGCTTTAACACCAGAAGAAGAGGTGCGTCAGAATATCATATCATGGCTCAATACTGAATACCATATTCCTATGTCACTTATGATGTCTGAATATGCTTTCAAATTTAATGGATTAACTTACAGATCTGATATCGTGATATTTAATAGAGTTCCAAAACCTGTTATGTTAGTGGAATGTAAAGCTCCCGATATCAAAATAACACATACAGTAATTGAACAAGGGTTAAGATATAATAAAGTATTAAAAGTAAAATTTATGTTATTTACTAATGGAGTGCAGACATATATATGTAAATATGATAGCATCCAAGACAAATTTACTTTTATAAATAAGATACCCGAGTATAAAGAGATCATTAAATGAATTTTTTAAAAAAAACAATATTTAACATTATAGGTCAAGAAGCTAAGAATTTAAACACAAATGCTTATGTAATAGGTGGTTATGTTCGAGATAGCTTATTAGGCCGTAATAATACAGATATAGATATAGTCGTAGAAGGCAGTGGAATAAACCTGGCGAGTGCTGTCGCTAAAAAACTAGGTGTAAAGGTTAATATCTTTAAAAGTTTCGGTACAGCAATGCTGAAATATAAAGGAGATGAAATCGAATTCGTAGGGGCTAGAAAAGAATCCTACCGCAGAAATTCTCGTAATCCTATCGTAGAGGATGGTACTCTTGAAGAAGATAGAGAGCGTCGTGATTTTACTATTAATGCTATGTCCTTTTCTTTACAAGAAGAGAATTTTGGGGAACTAATGGATCCATTTCATGGTATCTCAGATCTTAATCTTGGTTTAATTCGCACTCCACTAGACCCAGATACCACATATAGTGATGATCCTTTAAGAATGATACGAGCCATAAGGTTTGCTACACAACTTAACTTCGTCATTGTCCCGGAATCTCTTGAATCTATTAAGAAAAATGCTGATAGGCTCTCTATTCTCTCAGTAGAAAGAATTACAGAAGAGTTACATAAAATTATGTGTTCTGATAATCCAGCGAAAGGTTTTAAACTTTTAGATCAAACTACGCTACTAGAAAAAATAATTCCAAAACTCACAGCTCTAAAAGGTGTCGAAACTGTCGATGGACGTGGTCATAAAGAAAACTTTCATCATAGTCTTAAAGTTTTAGAAAATCTTTGTAAAAAATCTGATAATGAATGGCTTAGATGGGCAGCTCTTCTACATGATATAGGCAAAGCACGCACTAAAAAATTTGAGCCAGGCATTGGCTGGACATTTCATAGTCACGATTTCGTCGGTAGTAAAATGATTCCAGAGGTATTTAAAAGGCTTAAAATGCCTTTGAATGACAAAATGAAATATGTACAAAAGATAGTTCGTCTGCACATGCGTCCAATAGCTCTAGTAGAAGATAATGTTTCTGATTCTGCCGTTAGAAGATTATTATTCGATGCTGGTGATGACATTGACGATCTTATGACATTAAGTGAAGCAGATATTACATCTAAAAATGATAAAACTGTAGCACTTCATAAGAATAATTTCAAGATGGTAAGAAAGAAAATTATCGAAGTAGAAGAAAAAGATTCAATTCGTAATTTTCAGCCACCTATAACTGGTGAAATCATCATGAAGACATATAATATTACTCCAGGACGTGAGATAGGTCTTTTTAAAGAAAGAATTAAAAATGCTATTCTGGACGGCGAAATTCCAAACGAATACGATGCAGCATTCGCCTACATGGAGAAAATAGCTCCAGAAATATTAGAAAAATAAAAAAAGACTGGAAAACTTAAATTTTCCAGTCTTTTATTAATTATTAAATACGATTACTTATTAACTACTACCCTTTCGATACGTTCAGAAATAGAACATATTATTTCATAAGGAATCGTTCCTATAGCATTTGAAAGTGTAGAAGCACGTGGATTCTCCCCAAAAATAGTCACTATATCACCGAATTTCACTGGAATACCCGTAACATCTATCATACACATATCCATACAGATATTTCCTATAGTAGGAGCCATCTTTCCATTAACTTCAAATGAAACAGCGCCACATCCCAACCTTCTGTCAATGCCATCAGCATACCCTACAGGAATAGTCGCTATAGTCTTCACTTTATCTGTTATAATACCTTTTCTACCATAACCTATAGTACCATCAGAAACTTCTAAATTTCTTACTTGAATAATAGGACATCTCAATCGGCCACAAACCTCGTAACCTTCTTCCTTCGTAGGAAGAGGACTTATACCATAGGCACCTAAACCAAGTCTAACCATATCATATTGATACTCTGGAAAACGCTCTATACCAGCAGTATTTAAAATATGACGCATAGGTTTATATGGCAATATTGAAGTAAATTCATCAGCCATCACTTTAAATTGAGCGAACTGCTTTTTCGTAAATTCATCTTGATCTAATTCATCTGCCACAGCCAAATGAGAATATATAGATTTAACATATAAACGAGGATGTTCACTAATAAAATCTTTTAACCTATCCATATCTTTTTCCATATACCCCAAACGATGCATTCCTGTATCAAAATTTATATGAACTGGATAAGAAGATATATTTTCTTTATCAAGAGTATTTGCGAAACTTTCTAGTACTTCAAAATCATATAAAACAGGTTCAAGATTATTTTCTATAAGTATAGTATTATAATCAAGTCCCAAAGTCAATATCATAATCGGTACAGTAATCCCGTTTTCTCTAAGCGCTACGCCCTCTCCAACTGTGGCTACTGCCAAATAATCGACTCCAGCTTTCTCCAAAATATTAGAAACTGGAATCGCACCATGACCATAAGCATTAGCCTTTACTAAAACTAATACTTTAGTATCATCATTTAATTTTGATTTAATAAAATCTAAGTTATGCTTCAGATTAGTAGAAATAATCTCTAAGCGAGCATGTGGTAATGGTAAACTCATTTTTAAGCTTTTAACTTTTTATATTTAAACTTTTTAGGTTCAAGAGAGCCTAATCTCATTTTCTTATTTTCTTCATATTCAGAATAAGTACCTTCGAAATAATAAACAGAAGAATCTCCTTCAAAAGCTAAAATATGAGTAGCTATTCTATCCAAAAACCATCTATCATGAGAAATCACCACAGCACAACCTGCGAAATTCTCTAAACCCTCTTCTAATGCACGAACTGTATTTACATCCACATCATTAGTAGGCTCATCCAAAAGTAACACATTAGCCTCCTCTTTCAGGGTTAAAGCTAACTGAAGTCTATTTCTCTCACCTCCACTTAAAACGCCACAGAGTTTTTCTTGATCAGCTCCTGTAAAATTAAACCTTGACACATAACCTCTTGCATTTATTTCTCTATTCCCTAATTTAATATACTCAGAATTCTCGGCAATAGTTTCATATACAGTCTTATCTGGATCAATTAGCTTATGCTGTTGGTCTATATAACCAATTTTTACCGTTTCTCCAACTGTAAACTCACCACTATCTGGCTTAACCAATCCCATAATCATACGGAACAAAGTCGTTTTACCAGCACCATTTGGGCCAATAATACCTACGATACCACCTTGAGGAAGTTTGAAATTAAGATGTTCATATAATATTTTATCTCCATAAATTTTAGAAACATCCTTGGCTTCTATAACATTAGTTCCCAATCTCGGTCCATTAGGAATAAAGATTTCAAGATTCTCCTCTTTCTTCTTACCATCTTCATTCAACATCTTCTCATATGCTCCTAAACGAGCTTTTGATTTAGCACGACGAGCTTTTGGAGACATCCTAACCCACTCTAACTCTCGTTCAAGAGTTTTATGTCTTTTACTTTCTTGTTTCTCTTCTTGTGCCAAACGATGAGTTTTCTGATCTAACCAAGAAGAATAATTTCCTTTCCAAGGAATCCCTTCACCTCTATCTAGTTCTAGAATCCATCCAGCTACACTATCAAGAAAATATCTATCATGCGTAACAGCTATAACTGTCCCTTTATATTGACGTAAATGAGCCTCTAACCATTGAATACTTTCAGTATCCAAATGATTAGTAGGCTCATCTAATAATAAGACATCAGGTTCTTGTAATAACAAACGACATAAAGCTATTCTACGTCTTTCACCACCACTCAAATTTTTAACTAAAGCATCTTTCTCTGGACACATTAACGCGTCCATAGCACGCTCTAATTTAGAATCTATACTCCAACCTTCTGCATGATCTATTTTTTCAGTTAATTGTCCTTGATATTCAATTAACTTATTCATCTCTGCATCGCTCATAGGTTCAGCGAACTTAAGATTTACTTTTTCATACTCTTTTAGTAAATCCATAACATCCTGCACACCTTCTTGAACTACTTCTAATACAGTTTTATTATCATCTAGTTTTGGCTCTTGTTCAAGATACCCTACAGAATAACCTGGAGCCCACACCACTTCTCCACTATAACTAGTCTCTAATCCTGCTATTATTTTCATTAAGGTAGACTTACCTGAACCATTTAATCCAATAATACCTATTTTCGCCCCATAAAAGAATGAAAGATAAATATCTTTCAATATCACTTTATTATTGTGAGGTAAAGTCTTACCCACTCCATTCATAGAAAAAATTATTTTCTCTTCTGCCATACTGCTTTTTTAATATATAATTATTTACTTTTAATCGTCGGCAGCAAAAATACTAAATATTATCGTAATATATATAGACTTATTACAGAGATAATAAATATTAATTTCGTGATCTAATTTCTCTACGCATGAATGAATGATAAGCCAATGCGAAAAACAATACAGTCCCTGATATTAAAGCAGTTATTTGAGGCCATATAATCATCCAACTCTGTCCTAATGGCAATGGATTCGGTATCGCGCCAATAGTTTGAGAAGGTGTTAAAACCCCTAAACTACGTACAGAAGGAATCAAAAGAGTAACAGAAGCATCATTAAATAGCTGTTCTGGATTTATTCTTAATAAATTTTGTAAGAAATACTGTATTTGCAACATCTCACCACGTGACACATATCCTTTAGGCTCTAGACCAGAGGCTATTAGATTTATAATCATCACATAAAAAATACTAAAAAAGATCCACACTGCTATTCCTGCCAAAGCAGACGTCGCTGTTTGCTTAAATATGACAGAAAACAATATAGCTAAATTAAGCCAAAAAGCTATATACACTATAGTTATAAGGGTAAAAGATACAATACGTAAAAATTCTGATGTCGTAGGAGGAATACCAATAAATATCAAACCAAAACCTATCACTAGCAGATTTAGTACTATAAACAATACACTTAATATTATTAAAGATGCTATAAATTTAGCATTTATAATATAATCACGATAAATAGGTTGTGCTAAAATACGACTCATAGTTCCTCTATTCTGTTCAGAATTTATAGCATCAAAACCCATACTTATTCCTAAAAGAGGACCTAAGAAACTAATAAAAGTATAAAAGGAGGGTAATGTTCCATTAGAAATCGTAAAGAGTTTCAAAAAGAAGAAATCATTGGCACCATTTTGTTTTACAGCTGAAGAAAAATTTGCTAAAGAAGTATAAAGAGCGCCACAGCAAGTTAAAATTATTATGGCCACCATTATAATAAATTTCCAACTTCTAATAGTATCAGCTATTTCTTTTTTTACAATTACCCAGAATGGGTTATTTGTTTTTTTCATGACTAAATAATTTATATAACTTTAGTTTCAAAATACCGGCTGTAAATTTCATCCAAGCTGCATCCTTCTCTACCAAAAAGTTGCTCGGATAATTCTGAAATATCTCCTTGTGCTAATAATTGACCTTTGACGAAAATACCTACACGATCACACACTTGCTGAACTTGATGAAGATTATGAGAAGAAAACAGAATAGTCATCTGACGTTCATCTCTTAATTTTAATATTAAACTCAGCATTTCTTTTACACCTTCAGGATCTATAGCAGAAGTCGGTTCATCTAAAATAATAACATTAGGATCTTTAACTAAAACGTCAGCTAATCCTAGACGCTGTCTCATACCCTTAGAAAACTTACCTAATTTTTTATTCGCGACAGAAGATAAACCTACCAAATTTAATAATTCATCTACTTTTTCTATAGCTTCATCATCATTTAAGCTATTCAAACGCGCAGTAAACATTAAATTTTCTTTAGCTGTCATATCATTATAGAAACCAACATCTTCAGGTAAATAACCGACATGTTTTTTGACTTCAATTGGATTCAACGCTGAATTTATATTATTAATTTCTACATTTCCACTAGTAGGTTCTGTTAATCCAAGCATCATAAGAATAGAAGTAGATTTTCCTGCTCCATTAGGTCCCAATAATCCAAATATTTCTCCTTTAGAAACTTGGAGAGAAAGATCATTCACAGCTGTAAAATCTCCATATTTTTTAGTCACGTGCTGAAGATCGATAACAACATCATTCATGACTTACCTCCTTCCATATTTACGAATCAAAAATACGACTCCTCCTATAGCTATAATAATTATTAAGAATCCCAACCAACCTGCTAAAATAGAAGTTCTTACAGAAACTCGCATATTTAGTGCTTCATTAACATTATCTGTTTTAGCAGTTAGTTTACACATATAATCTCCAGGAATAGCCTTTTTATCAACTTTTATCGTAGCATAAACTGTAGCAGTAGCTCCAGGATTAAGTGATTCTACTTTTTTAGTATCATAATCAACTTCCCAATTCTTAGGTTTAGATGAAGAAAATTGAATATCTTTTAAAGGCAATGTTCCTGTATTCTTAACTTTTAATTCTATTTTCTTACTTCTTCCAGCTGTAGTTTTAGTACTAAGGAGTTCATTATATGTGCTAAAATTCATTTTATAACTTCCAGTAACTACTACTTCAAACTCTAGATCAGCTTGAGAATTGCCTGAAACAGCTTTGACAGGAATCTTATAAGTTCCTGCAGCTACACTATTTGGAGCTGTCACTGTATAACGTATATTTTTAGTGCCTCCTGCATCAACTTCTGTAGAAGTAACTTGTTTACTATTCACTTTAATATCCACACGCCATCCTTTAGGAGGATTAGACATCAAAGCATACTGTTGACTCCGTGGAGTTTTATTCTTTAATACCGTACTAAAATAAAATTTAGTCTCAGCATTACCTTCCATATTAGTTTGATCACAAGTTAAAACACTCTCGTTAGAACCAGCACTAGATACGTTAATAGTTAAAGGTAACGTTCCATTCCCAACTTTTACTGAAAAGTTATAATACCCTTTACGAACATTATAAGGCACATCAACCTTTAATGAGACTGTTTTTTTACTTTTTTTAAGAACAGCTATTTTAGATACGTTAAGCCCACTAGCAGTCAACGTATAATCCCAAGATCGAGATAATCCTGACACTATAATAGGACTGTTTGATGTACTGCTTCCATTATTTATGACATCTATTGAATAATTGACAGTACTTCCAGGAGTTACTGAAACTCTTGTATAAGGAGTATATACCTCTATACTATCAGCTGCCTTCACACTAAAAGGCATAAGCGCCATAGCTATGCATAAAAACGCACTAATAATTTTTAATTTTACATTCATCATTTATTTATATTAATAGTTAAACATTTTTCTTTTCAAACCATATTAAAACTTACAAAGTTATGTTTTATGGCGTACGAATTCTGAGTAGATAAAATATCTACTAAATATTTAAGACTATCTTTCATATAATCTTATTACTAAACATGGAAATAAATATTGTGCTTTTATCGTCGAATAAAATGCATAAAAGATAATTGAATAGGATACATCAATTCTCTGCTATACAAGTGGGGAAATGATGCAAAACGAATGATTAGTGATTTCTCAGGTATCATAATAGTGTTTTATTTAAAATTTAGTTCAACATCAAAATTCGGTTTTTTTATTTTCAAAAAAAGTGCCAAACCTAAATTTTTATCTTTTAATTTTTCTCTCTACAAGTTCATTAAATGACATTCCAGACATATGTTTTAAGACAGTTTCCATATGATTTTTAGATTTGAATCCCATTTTATACGCGAACTCTTCTTTTCTTTTGAGAATATCTAACTTATTTGCGCCATATTTTTTATAAGAGGAACACTCTTCTTCTAGAACTCCATAAAGATGATTTACTCTCAGACTATTCATAAAATTAGTATAAGTATCATTATGAGCATGTATAGCATGTGAAAGATACGACCTATTGGTACATAATATACTGGCTACTTCTTGTAGATGAATATCACTATTAAGATATAGTTTATCTTCTCTCGCCTTCTTTTTTAGATCATTATAAATTTTATCATCAAGTTGATTAATTCGGTCTTTCTTAATTATATCTCTCTCTAATTTTATCTTTCTCTTCAAAATCTTCTTCCTCAAGTTGAATAATTTCATAATATTTAATTTATTAATGACGACTATTTTCTTTTTTAGCTTTATATAATTTCAACCATTCAGCTGGCGTATTACCTACATATAATTTAAATGCATTATTAAAGGAAGCTCTATTATTAAAACCGGATTTACTACATACTTCTAATATAGACAAATCTTCATTCTCAGAAAACAATTTCAGGGATTCCTCTATTCTATAATAATTATTAAATTCTGGAAACTTCATATGAAAATGTTTATTAATTTCTCGAGAGATATAAGTTTCATTAGTTGATAAAGCTAGAGCTATATCTTTAAGTTTTAAATTTTTATTTAGATATGGTTTTTCTTTTATATAATACTCTTTTATACTCGAAGCTATACAATCGTCATCTTCTATATTTATCTCAAATATATCATCAGAAAGATTGGTTACAAGTGAAATACTTTCTTCTTCTCTATCTATAAATAATCGATTATTTATCAAAATCTTCATTATAATAAATGTTATTATAATGAGCATTATATATATATCAAGTTCGATAGTCAGCGAATCTTCTTTTTCTACACATGAAAAACTTAATAATAACAAATCTATAAATGTAGCCATAAAAATCACTAGATAATTATAGAAGATTTTAATATTTTTAGTAAAAATACCTCTATTCATGTCAATATAAACAGCATATAATAATCCAACGAAAAACGTTGTAATTATCATCATAGATGGAATATAATAATAGAGTACATTAACATTATCTAACAAATCTGATAGGAAAACCCACAGAAGATTTACCATTAATATAAGTGTATATAAAATATATACTCTTTTATTTTTAAAATACTTAGATTTAGTATTTACTATAAAAAGAAATAATGTTAAAATATAAAATAAAGAACAATTATTAAATATAATGGCATTTTTTACTAGAACTGAATCAATATTAAATTCTATAACTATAATATAGGATATAATACTACAAATCGTAAAAGTTAATAAATGTCCGATCAATAGATGGTTAAAAAATACAAAATCTAGACTTTTTTGCTCTTTTATAGATGCTAGATATTTTACTACTGTAAATAACAGTAGTGCTAAAAAAAAGATAATTAAAAACATAGTTTAAATTTTAAAACACAAAAATAATATGAAGATTTGTTTTATAAAATACCTTTACTGATAAATTATTGATTTTTTTACTAAAAATACTTGTTTATTTAAAAAAATATAAGATTTTTTATTTTCTCATCTACTAAATAATGTTCCTCATTTTAATTATATGTTAAAATGCTCATCTATATATAAATAACTCAAAGTACTTATTAAATTTGCTATATATATTTTTTTTTTAAAAAATCATCATAGATAATTTTACATATAAAGATATAATAATATATTATTTTTTTAGAATAATAATCCTTATTTTTGATAAATCAAAATAAACTATTATGAACGAACAAATAAAACAAATAGCAAGACGCCTTTTCGGTCTAAGAGATTCACTTGATAAAAGCATTAGTGAAATGGCCGAGCTTTGTAGTATTACTCAGGAATCTTATGAAAAATATGAAAGTGGTAATTATGACATCCCCATGAGTTTTATTCAAGTAGTATCTAGAAAGACTGGAGTCGAGATGTCTGATATTCTATTCGGACAGAGTCCTAAAGTAAAAGGATTTTATATTACTCGAGCAGGGGAAGGTGTAGCTATGCAAAGAACCAAAGCTTATAAATATCAAGCCTTATCTGAAGGTTTTGCTCATAGAAAAGCTGATCCATTCATAGTCAAAGTTGAACCGAAACCAGAAAATACACCAATGACTTTAAATTCACATGACGGACAAGAATTTAATTATATCCTCTGTGGTAAGATGTTATTAAGCATAGATGGTAAAGAGATTCAATTAAATGAAGGAGATAGTATTTATTTTGATGCTAATTTAAAACATGGAATGAAAGCCCTAGAAGGAGAAAGTGTCAAATTCTTAGCATTCATATTATAATAACTCAAATATAGCATGATAGAAAAGTATTTAAAGCAAACATCGTTTACTAGTTACGAAGATTTTAAAGATAATTATGAACTTATAGTTCCTGAACATTTTAATTTTGCATATGACGTCTTAGATGAATGGGCGAGAATTGAACCGAATAAAAGGGCTTTGTTATGGACCAACGATGAAGGTGAATGCAAACAATATTCGTTTTCCGATTTAAAAAGGATTACTGATAAGACTGCTTCTTATTTTCAAGAATTGGGTTTAGGAAAAGGCGATGTCGTTATGGCTATACTCAAAAGACGAAAAGAATTTTGGTTTACTATAATGGCACTTCATAAAATAGGCGCTATAATAATCCCTGCCACTCACCTGCTTACGAAAAAAGATATTGTATTTAGAAATAATGCTGCTGACGTAAAAGCTATTATTTGTGCAGGAGAAAAGATTATTACTGACCATGTAGATGCTGCAATGAATGAATCTCCCACTGTAAAAATAAGAATCTCTGTCGGAGATTATTATCCAGAAGGATGGTCGAAATTCACAGAAGGAATTGAAAATGCTAAACCATTCGTAAAACCTTCTTTTGAAACAGAACATCATGACATTCAAATCATTAGTTTCACATCTGGCACATCTGGTGAACCTAAGATGGTAGCTCATAATGCTATATATCCACTAGGCCATATTATGACTGGTAGTTTTTGGCATAAATTAAACAGAGATAGCTTGCATATAACTATAGCTGATACAGGCTGGTTAAAAGCTATTTGGGGTAAACTTTATGGTGCTTGGTTCGCAGGTGCTACTGTATTTGTATATGACCATAAGAAATTTACTCCATCTGATATTTTAGAGAAACTTGAAACTTATAAAGTCACTTCTATATGTGCACCTCCTACTATATTCAGATTTTTAATTAAAGAAGATTTATCAAAATATGACTTATCGTCTTTAGAATGGGGATGTATAGCTGGTGAAGCGTTGAATCCTTCAGTATATGAGACGTTTTACAAAATGACAGGAATAAAACTCAGAGAAGGATATGGTCAAAGTGAAACTACCCTTACAGTATTTACTAACCCATGGATAGAGCCAAAACCTGGTTCTATGGGTGTCCCAAGTCCTGCTTACGACATCGATTTACTTATGCCAGATGGTAAAAAGGCTGGTGTCGGAGATAAAGGCCAAATCGTCATTCGCACTGATAAAAGAATACCAGTAGGTTTGTTTGAGGGTTACTATAAGAGTGATGATATAACTAAAGAACAATGGCATGATGGAGTATATTACACCAATGATTTAGCTTGGAAAGATGAAGATGGTTATTTCTGGTTTATAGGTCGTGCTGATGATGTTATAAAAAGTTCAGGATATCGTATAGGACCATTCGAGGTAGAAAGTGCTTTAATGACTCATCCTGCTGTTTTAGAATGTGCTATAACTAGTGTACCTGATGAAATAAGAGGACAAATAGTTAAAGCTACGATTACTTTAACAAAAGAATATAAAGATAAAGCAGGTGATGCACTAGTAAAAGAACTGCAAAATCACGTTAAAAAAGTCACAGCTCCATATAAATACCCTCGTGTCATTGAATTCGTTGATGAACTTCCTAAAACAATCAGTGGTAAAATTAGACGTGTAGAAATCAGAAATAGAGATAAAAATAATTAAAATCTATGAAAAGCTTATTATACATTACTATTGGATTAATAAGTATTACTCTTCATTCTAAAAATATTAACACTATAAAGATTAATAACCCTAATAAATATTATCATTCAGCCTGTATAGCAGCAAAAGAAGGTTATACGAATAAAGCTTTAACTAATTTAAATATTGCTACTAATGCAGGTTGCATTATTTAAAACAAACACAAAACGATCCAGATTTAAAAAGTTTGCATTTAACTAAAGAATGGAACAATATCATAACTAGAATCAAAGCTAATCGCGATTTATATGAAAAAGATTTTGATAAAACATTAAAATGTAAACTAGAAAGAATATATATAAAAGATCAAACTTTAAGACAGCTTTATTCTGAAGCTATGGAAAAGTTTAAAGCTTATCCAGAAATGATGGATTATTTTTGGGATTTAATGAATACTTCTGATAGTCTTAATTTATCTGAAATCATCAAAATTCTTAATGATAAAGGATGGGTAGGAAAGAGTTTAGTTGGCGAACAAGGAAATATGACGATTTTTCTAGTTATTCAACATGCTCCTTTAGATATTCAAGAAAAATATCTGCCATTAATGGAAGAATCTGTTAAAAAAGGCGAATCAAATGGGAGTAACTTAGCTTTACTTGTTGATAGAATTAAAATAAGACATAATGAGCCACAAATATATGGTTCACAAATTTCATACGATTCAGAAACAGATAAATACTATGTAGATAAAATAGTAGAACCAGAATATGTTAATCAAAGAAGATTTAAAATAGGTCTTGGTCCTATTCAAGATTATGTGAAAAAGTGGGATATTAAATGGACTATTAAACAGAAATCTAAATAATAATAGATGCTTATTTTTTGATTCTATCAAAACCTTCTCCATATACTCCTGATACACTGCCTACGGAAAGAAATGCATTATTATCTATTTCTTTGGTTAATTTGAAAATTTGACTCATTTCAGATTTTCGTATAACGACTAATAATACATGTGTTTCTTTCTTTGAATACCAACCTGTTCCATTTAAGACAGTTACCCCCCTATCTATATCAGAGAATATTCGTTCAGCTATCTCTTTATAATCTTTTGAAAAGATAAAGATCTGCATTGACTGCTTCAATCCTGATAAATACAAATCTAATACAGATGTAAATACGGCATCCATAATAAATCCATATATAACATTAGCAAATCGCTGTCCTAATGTTATATTAGGAGCTGGTACAAATATACCACATCCAATAATTACTATATCTAAAAAAAGTGTAATCCTTCCAGGAGAAATATTATGATTTTTATTAATAATAAGCGCAATAATATCTGTTCCTCCTGAACTTCCTCCCTGACTAAAAGTCATACCTATTCCGATTCCAGAAAGTGCTCCAGCACAAATCATAGATAATAATAAACCATTCTGAGTGGATAACATATTTACTATATCACCATTTTCTGGAATTAACATAGGAAGAAAATAGAAATATAATGTAGCTAAAAGAGCCGCATATACAGTTTTAAAACCAAACCCTCTTCCTAATACTTTAACTCCAATCAATAAAAGTATAAAATTAAAAATAAAATACGAATAACTGATAGGAATATTAAAGATATATTCCATTATAGATGATAATCCTGTAACTCCTCCTCCTACTATATGATTAGGTATCATAAATATTTGCCAACCTAAAACATCTAACAATATTCCTATAGAAATTATTGAATATTCTTTTAGTAAAAGAATGAATTTATTTTTTCTAGTACTTCGCATTATATTAATTTTTTACAAAAAAAGTTTTACATTCTGTGCTTTGTCTTTCCCTGAAAAACGTTGACTCTTTTTAGTTCAAATTGTTATAAAAAGATGATATTTTTGATTATCCCTTTTATTAGTTGACTTTAATATTTTTATCCCTAGAATGGGTTGACTGCATTATTCAACCCATTAGTTTGATACAAAAGTAAACTTTTTTCAGTTTTTTCGATATTGTCTTGTGCGTGCAGGTTACTTACTGCTTAACACCAGCTTTTTTTCTTATTTTAATATTGAACTTAGATTCTGCTATTTTAATTATTTCATTATAGGCGTCTGCCCTTAATGACTCTCTATTAGCTCTTGAAGACTCTTTATCAGCTCGTTGTCCCTCTTTTTTTAACGCTAATCTTAGACGTTCTATTTCTAAAAGTAA
>Ga0172377_10003306_pt1 | contig 16532 bp, 16 predicted proteins | sample Pumphouse3metaG_FD_119749 | JGI IMG/M metagenome (GOLD analysis project Ga0172377, IMG submission 119749) | Leachate microbial communities from a municipal landfill in Southern Ontario, Canada - Pumphouse #3 metaG | ecosystem: Engineered > Solid waste > Landfill > Unclassified | place: Canada...
ACAACCACCTCTACCGCGAGGAGATCCAGAGCGCTTTGCTCAGCGGCAGGGGCATCAGCGAGCGACCCAGCACCACCGAGCAACTGCCGGTGCTCTACTATGCCCTTCGTCTGGAAGGCCATCCTGAGCTTTCGGTACTCAGGCTCTCCAAGACACTGGTCCAGCTCGATGCGTATCACCAACGCTATCAGAGGCTCTTCTTCTCCGGTCTTGCGCTTCTGCTTGCGCTCTGTCTTTTGATCACGGCATTGAGCGTTACCATGCTCACCAAGGGAATGAGACAACTCAAGGGCCTTGCAGACAAATATGCACAGGGAGACCTGAAAGCCCATGCCCGGATAGACGGGCCCCAGGAACTGACCGACCTCTCCACCACCATGCAGGAAATGGCCCAGACGGTGCGCTCAAAGATGGAAGAGGTTGAGGCTGGCAAGAACCAGCTTGAGGCGATACTCGACAGCCTCAGCGAGGCGATCATCCTCCTGGACAGCAATCTCATGGTCAAGGTCGCCAACAAGGAAGCAGCCAGGCTCTTCTCCACAGACAAACTGACGGGCCGGAGGTTGAGCCAGATCGTCTCATCCTCCCAACTGCTCAGCCTCTGCTCGGAGTGCCTGCAGGATGACCAGATCCATGAGTTGTCCATCAGCCAACACGGCCATCTGTTCGGGGAAACGGCACAGGTGGTTGGGCGCAGCAAGACCCGCTCGCTGCACATCACAGGACTTTCCATCCACGCTTCTGCAAACCAACGTGTGGGGGTGGTGCTTTCGATCAACGATATGACCGAGCTGAAGCGTCTCGAGCAGATCCGCAAGGATTTCGTGGCCAATGTCAGTCATGAGCTGAAGACACCCATCACTTCCATCGCAGGATTTGCCGAGGCCCTTGCCGGATCGCAGGAGAAGGCCGACATCATTCATTTCAGCCAGATCATCAACCGCCAGGCCATCAACATGCAGCACATCGTGGAAGACCTGCTGCTGCTCTCCAGTCTGGAACAACAACAGGCAAAGCCATCGATGAGCTGGGTACCCGCTTCTCAGATCATTGCCGAGACGGAAGCACAGTGTTCCTACCGGTTCCAGCAAAAAGGCAGCAACCTGATTGTCCATCTCTCCAACCCCGAGGAGCTTGAGCTGTTCGTAAACGGCATGCTGGTAGTGCAGGCGCTGACCAATCTGCTCATCAATGCCCTGACGTACTCGGAAAGCGGTTCTGTTGTCCAGCTTGACATTGAGGTTGGCCAGAAGGAAGTGGTGATGCGGGTTCGTGACACCGGCATCGGCATTCCGCTGGAAGACCAAAGCCGTATTTTTGAACGGTTCTACCGGGTCGACACCGCCCGCAGTCGCCGCCAAGGGGGAACCGGCCTTGGCCTTTCCATCGTCAAGCACATCGCGGCGGTGCACAACGGGTCGGTCTCTGTACAGAGCGAGCTCGGGAAGGGAAGCACATTCACCCTTACCCTTCCCAGGGCAAGCAAGGAGCTTTCAAGCATGCAGGAACGCAGCACTGCACTGTACACGCGTTCCTGAACCTTACATCCTCTTCGGTCCATTAAGGTGGGGTTTCTGCCCACGCTCCATGTACACGATCCACCTGCAGATGGTGGTGACATGATCGCCGAACCGCTCCATCTCCTTGGTCAGGTAGAAGAGATTGAGAATACGCTCCATCTCCTTCTCTGAGGTGGGCTTGAGCGCAAACAAATCATGATTCATCGTATCACGAAGCTCATCCATCTGGTCATCCATATGCGCCACTTCCATGGCCTTCTCGGACTTCACATCGATGAATGCCTCAACAGCCATGCGCGTCATCGTCGCACCGAGCAACGCCATCTTGCTGATGCGTTCCACGTAGGGCATGAAATCCTCGGGCTCCTTGTCTGTGCTGGCCATCTTTGCCAGATGTGCGGCATGGTCGCCCATCCGCTCCAGTGACCCCACGATCTTGATGCCGGCAATGATATGACGCATATAGTGACCGTACGGAGCCTCACTGACCAGCAGGCGCACCCCGTCGTTCTCGATCATCTCCTGGAGCTGGTCGATGAACCAGTCGTTCTCCATGACCTTTCTCGCCAACTCCACATCATGGTTGCGGAATGCATGCTGTGCCTGATAGATAGCTTCCTCCACCCTGTTCACCATCTGGATGAGCATCTCCTGGAAGAAATGCATCTTTTCATCCAACATACTTGTCTTTGTAGTTTCCATCTGTCTCTTCCTTTCGATCAACCGAATTTGCCTGAGATATACTCTTCCGTCTTCTTGTGCCCCGGATTCAGAAAGAGTTGCTCGGTAGGAGCATACTCCTCAAGATAGCCTTGCCGTTTCTCATCAACCATGAAGAAAGCGGTATGGTCGGAAACGCGGGATGCCTGCCCCATATTGTGTGTCACGATGATGATGGTGTAGGAGTTCTTCAGCTCGAGAATGAGCTCCTCTATCCTGCCCGTCGCTATGGGGTCCAGGGCGGAAGCCGGCTCATCCATGAGAATGACCTGCGGCTGGACCGCGATGGTCCTGGCAATGCACAGCCGCTGCTGTTGGCCGCCACTGAGGCGCAGCGCATTCTGCTTGAGCTTGTCCTTCACCTCGTCCCACAGGGCTGCCGACCTGAGGCTCGTCTCCACCAGTTCGTCATAGTCTCCCCGAAATCCGTTGATTCTTGCCCCCCATGCGATATTCTCATAGATGGACTTGGGAAAGGGATTCGGCTTTTGGAAGACCATCCCGATTTTCCTCCTGATGAGGACGGGATCGACATCAGCTGCATAGAGGTCGTGGTCGTGAAAACGGACACTTCCTTCGATGCGTGCACCACGGATCATGTCATTCATCCGGTTGATGCTGCGCAGCACCGTACTCTTTCCACAGCCCGAGGGCCCGATGAAGGCGGTCACCTGGTGCTCGTAGATCTCCAGCGATGCTTGTTTCACCGCCTGGAAGCTGCCGTAATAGATGTTCACATCCTTCAGCTCAATGATGGTCTTCTGCTCTTGGCTCTTCTCGTACAGATGAGGCAAAGCCTCGGCAAGGTTGGTGGTATTCATGATTCCATCCTTTTTTTCTTGGAAATTTTGTCACGCATGATGATGGCAAAGCTGTTCATCGCCATCAGCAGGAGCAAGAGGGTGATGATCGCAGCCCCTGCAACATTTCGGTACGCCCCCTGCGGTCTGGCAGACCATTGGTAGATCTGGATCGGCAAGGTGGTGAACTTGGAGAAAATGCTCGACGGGTCGACACTGATGAAGGTCGAGGCGCCGATGACCACAAGCGGTGCGGTCTCGCCCAACGCCCTGCTCAGGGCCAGGATGGTACCGGTGAGGATGCGGTCGATGCTTGCAGGCAACACATGGCTTGCAATGGTCTGCCACTTCGTCGCCCCCACCCCGTAACTGCTCATCCTCAAGGAGTCGGGGACTGCCTTCAGGGCCTCCTGGGTGTTGATGATGATGATGGGGAGCACCAGAAGGGCAAGGGTAAGGCCACCGGAGAGGATGGTCCGTCCATTTGCCGTCGTGTCAGCAACGGAGCTGAGAAAGGAACCGCTGGTGATGTGTTCCATGCTCCGGACAAAGACTGCGAGGCCCAGAAGCCCGTAGATGATGGAAGGAACGGCACTGAGGTTGAAGATGTTCAGCTGCAGCAGGCGGTTGAGCTTGTTGTCCTGGGCATACTCCTCAAGATAGATGGCAGCGCCCACCCCGATGGGAAAGGCAAAAACGAAGGTGATCATGATGATCCACAGCGATCCGAGAAAAGCGGTGCGCACCCCTGCATTCAGGGGGTTGGCCGACTGGTCCGAAACAAAGAACGACCAGTTGATCCAGCTTCTGAAACTCAGGTGCAAGCCTTCGTTCGCAGCCATGAAGGCCCCAATGCTTTTCTGGTCGAGCAAGGAGTCACCCAAGCCCCACGACCGTACCACACTCGGCTTGATCACGTACTGCTCTGCAAGGGAGACCAGGTCTTTATCCGACCGCTCTTCCAAGGGTTTTTCATGGATGACCCGCCGGAGGATGCCGGACGAGAGGTGCTCTTGCAGCACCGATTCAAGCTCGATTCGGCTGAATTCACTGACCTCAGCTTTTCCTTCAACCAGCTGATGAGGCTCCACCTCATTGCGCACCGCCACATAGCCGAAGGTCGAGTCGATCACCGAGACGAGCAACAGCAGGAGGAACAGGATGGCAAGGGAGGTGGAAAAGAGAAAGACTACCTTCCATACCACACCACTGGTCTTTCTTTTCTGCATGAGTGAGGTCATCATCTCATCGGTTCCAAACAATGTTTCACTTAGCATATCAATCATACTCCTGATGGAAGAGGCCCGAGATCTTGCGCGAAATGAGGTTGAGGGTGAAGGTGATCACAAAGAGCACCAGGCCTAAGGCAAAGATGCTGTTGTAATCCACTGAGTTGTAACTCACATCCCCACCGCTTATGCGCACGATGTACCCGGTGATGGTCTCGGCCGCCTTGAATGGGTTGGCCGTAAGATTCGGTCCTGCCCCTGCCGCAAGGGCTACGACCATCGTCTCCCCTATGGCCCGGGAGAGGGCAAGCAGGAAGGTCGCGGACAAGCCGCTGAGAGATGCAGGTATCACCACCTTGAAGGTGGTCTCGATGCTCGTACCCCCAAGGGCGTATGCAGCGAGCCTGAGGTCCTTCGGTACCGACGTGATCGCATCCTCTGCCATGGTGGCTATCATGGGAAGCACCAGGATCCCGATGACAAGCCCTGCACTGGCAGTATTGTAGATATCCACCCTGCTCTCGCCGAAAATCGAGCGCAGCAACGGGGTCATGAAGGTCAGGGCGAAGTAGCCGTACACAATGGTGGGAATCCCGGCAAGCACCTCAAGGGTGGGTTTCAGAAAGCCCCGCACCCGGTCGCTGGCATACTCTGCCAGGTAGATGGCGACAAACAAGCCGAGGGGAATTCCCAGAAGCATTGCAATGAGGCTGGTGGTGAGCGTTGCGCTCAGAAGGGGCAAAAAGCCGAACAGCCCGATCATCGGCTGCCAGATCTTTCCGGTCAGAAAGCCTATGAGATCGACCTTGGGGTCGGCGAAGAAAAGAAAGGACTCCCGCACAAGGATGAACGCTATCCCGACGGTGATCAGAATGGAGAAGAGAGCGAACAGAAACAGCAGTGTCTCTATGACCACTTCATGGGGACGGTGTTTCTTGCCAAACGGATGGTTCTTCACATGTTGCATCATCTATCATACCTTTTCATAGGCGAAGAGACCGCAGGCCCTCCGGCCCGCGGTCCTTCCCATTCGATGGACTCAATACGTACCTTGCATGGCCTCGAGCCAGAGCTTCCTGCCCGTATCGATGTCTTCTTCACTGGCGGGGAAGTATCCGACCTTGATCACTTCCTCATTCACATAGCTGAGGTAGAAGTCGATGAAGGCCGCAACCTGGGGTTTGTTTCTCATTACCTGTGCATCGCTGTAGAGGAAGAGCGGACGGGCCAGAGGATAGGTGTTGTTGTCCACATTCGCCTTGACTGCCTCGACCCCGTTGATGCTGAGGATGTTCAGGGAAGATTCGTTCTCCGCATAGTAGGCGTATCCGAAGAATCCGACGGCGTAGGGACTGCCCTTGATTCCCTGTACCAGGATGTTGTCATCCTCACTGAGCTGCAGGTTCTTTGCAGAGAGCAATGGTTCGGGATTGCTCTTGAACACTTCCTCGGCAAAGTAGTCGAAGGTGCCGCTGTCGGTGCCGGGGATGAAGCGCTGGATCGGCTCATTCGGCCAAGCGGGGTTCACGTCCTTCCAAGTGGCTGCCGTGCTGAACAAGCGGGCAAGTTCTTCCTTGGTGACATTCTTTGCAAAGGTGTTCGCCTTGCTCACCACCACAGCCAGGGCATCGGTGCCGACACGAAACTGGATGGGTGTCCTGCCGATGGTCTTTGCTGCTTCGATTTCCTTTGCCTTGATCGCACGGCTTGCGTTGGCGATGTCGGACTCACCGGCAACCGTGAAACGCTCAAACCCTGCACCACTGCCGATGGAATCGATCGTGATGACGCCGCTGTATCCTTCTTCCTTGAAACGCTCGGCCATGCGCTCGGAGAGCGGATAGACGGTGCTGCTTCCTGCAGTGATGATATTTCCCGTTACCTTGAGAGGATTGACCAACGGAAGCCCGTGGATGCTGCCCTCTTCGATCCAGGCAAGACCGCTTTCGGTCTGGGGAGCCTGTTCACTCTTTCCCCCAGCATACAAACTTGCAACGGCAAGTGCCAGAATGGTAACCATCAATACTTTTTTCATGTGTTTCCTCCATAGTGGGAACGTTGATGGGCTCACCCTACGCCCAAAGTATGAGAAAAGTGTGCAAAGACCATGAATAGTCAGCAAGTTTGCAAACACTCCACACCCCTTCCCTCTTTGGCGGATCCTTAGTACCCTAGAGGGAGGAGAACCTATGGCGAAGAAACTGCTTTTCTACCGATGCCCGGTCTGCAAATCCCTGGTGGAACTCATCGACAACGGTGGGCACTCATTGACCTGTTGCGGACAGAGTATGGAACTTCTGGTCAGCAAGAAGGAAGGAGAGGGGGATGAGTACCACGTACCGCTTCTCAAACACCGCAACGGCCTCTTGTATGTGGAAGTGGGCTCCAAGCCCCATCCACAGAGTCCTGAGCACCAGATCACCTGCATCCTGTTTGTGACCAAGCAAACAGTACGTCGAAGCGACATCAAGAGCGGGAGCAGCGCAACTGCGGTGTTCACCGACAAGGAACATGGAGATGTATATGCCTACTGCAATGTCCACGGACTCTTCAAGACCTCATTCTGACAAGCTGCTGGTCGTCATTGACATGCAAAAGGATTTTGTGACAGGAAGCCTGGGGTCCGCTGAGGCACAGGCTGTTGTCGAGAAGGTGCGCGAGACGATCCTGCAGTGGGACGGCCGGCTTGCCTATACCCTGGATACCCACGCTGACGATTACCTGAAAACCCAGGAGGGCAAGGCGCTTCCGGTCGAGCACTGCATGGCGGGAAGCGAAGGACACGAGCTTGTCGAGGAGTTGAAGCCCTTGCTCAAGAACGCCAAGGCCTTTGAAAAACCCACGTTCGGCTCGGTTGCCCTTGCCACATGGATAGCACAGGAAACCGAGCTTTCCCAAGTGGTGCTCATCGGTGTCTGCACCGATATCTGTGTGGTGTCGAACGCGTTGCTCATCAAGGCGATGCGCCCAGAACTCCCTGTACGGGTCATAGGTTCCAGTTGTGCCGGCTCAAGCCCTGCCAGGCATCTCGCCGCTTTGGAAACGATGAAGTCTTGTCAAATTGAAGTATTTTAGTTCCTTTCTCCGTAACCTAATGGACAAAAGCAGTCCGAGCCTTGTAGGATACGTCATACAGACATCTTAGAAGGAGGCTGCTCATGGAACAGTCCTTATCGTATGTTCTGGTCACCCCCTATACGGTCGCGAAAAGCAGGACCGGTGGGGTTCTCTCCAGACTTCTCTCCCGTATCTCCTTGGAGCTGGTTGGCGTACAGATGATAGCCATGGACCAACAGATAGCCCAAGCGTATGCAAACGTCATCAAGACCCGCAAAAAAGACGAAGGTTTCAAGATCTCGGATCTGCTTTCCAGTTACATCGAACAGAGCATGGGCCCCTCCGGTGGAGTTCGCCATCGGTCGCTGCTTCTGTTGTTCAAGGGCGAAAACCCCTGTGAGCAACTGGCAAATGTGGTTGGATCGTTCCAGAAAGAGACCAAAAGCGTGGAAACCGTTATCGGCGAGTCCATCCGCGATACCTATGCCGACCTGATTTTCACCGATGAAAGCCAGAACGAGGTCCGGTACTTTGAGCCTGCAGTCATCACCGCCCAGACACAGGAAGAAGCTGATGCAACCCTCAGTCTTTTCAACACCTGGCTAGGCAAGCAGGGCAACATCATCGTGAACAGGCCTGCAGAGTACTATGCTGATGTCGAGCGTACCCTGGTCATCATCAAGCCGGACAACTGGAAGTACGCATCTTCCCGCCCTGGCATGATCATTGACATGTTCTCCCGCAGCGGGCTGAGAATCGTGGGCATCAAAGTGCTCAAGATGTCGGTCAACCAAGCCCTGCAGTTCTACGGCCCCACCAAGGATGGATTGAAAGCCAAGCTGGCTCCCATCTATGGCATGCAGGCTCGTGAGTTGCTTGAACATGAGTTCAATGTGCATCTGAATGCCCAGCTTCAGGATATCATGACCACAAGCTTCGGTGACATGTACAGCGAAGAGCAGTTTGAGCGCATCGTTGAGTTCATGGCAGGCATCAAGCCCAGCGATTGCAAGGCTGAAGACCTGGATAAGCCTGGTCTGGTCAAGTGCATGGTACTGGTCTATGAGGGCAAGGATGCCGTACAGAAGATCCGAACCATTCTCGGGGCAACCGACCCGAACAAGGCTGCAGCAGGAACGATTCGCCGAGAATTCGGCTCGAACATCCGCGTAAACGCCGCCCACGCTTCAGACTCAGCGGAAAACGCGGTACGTGAAATGGGCGTCCTCAAGGCAGAAGAGAACTCCTGTTCCTCCCTTATCGAAAGCTATCTTGCTACAAAAGACGCTTCTCCCCGCTCAGATTCCTGAGGTGAGTAGCATCCTGGGTAACCTCCAAGGTACCTAGATATGAACCATCCATACTACGCACTGCGTAGTACTGGATGTGGACGAACTTTCCTTGCATATGCAAATAAAACTCGGCGGTATCCTCCCTTCCTTCCTTGAAGGAGTCGAGGATGGCCTGTACGGTGCCGACACTCTTGGGTGGGTGGCAGTTTTGCACGAGCCGTCCGATCACCTGCGGGCTGCGGGGAAAGATGCGATGCGGGGGATCTGAATAAAACTTAACCCGGTCATCACGGTCGATGAAGGCAATATCCAAGGGAAGCACCGAAAAGATCTGTTCCAGCTCCTGCTGGTCCAGGCTCCCGGTGATGGTGGAGAAGACTCCACGCAAGGCTGGGTTCTCCCTCGCCTGCTCGTTCGGTGCAAGCGAACGGAACGCCACGGGAAAGAGAATGTAGTGCTCCCGGTAGCGGAGCACCTCCACATGGAAGTAAAACTGACTGTAGACTCTCCAGAATGCTGCGATGTCATCAGCCGTGAACGAGGCAACGGCTTTCTGAAATGAGAGAGCCGTGTCCTGGATGGACCACATCAGCTTCACGCATGCATGTTCTGCAGTGCTCTGTTCAAAGAGTGGAAAAAGCTCATTCTGCAACCGCACATAGTGCTCCCGCACCAAGGTGAACGAAGATACGAGCCCCTTCAAAACGGAAACGTCCGTACCCATCCCCTTCTGAAGCTTTCTTCCCTCCTCCTGCAATTTCCGTGTCATAGCCCCAATGGCTTCGTTTTCCTTCTCCAACTCTGCAAGCAGAGAGCCTTGGGGATAGGCAGGAAGCGGATACGACTCCAATGCCTTGCCCAATGAGCGGATGAAGCGGGCTGTCGCTGTGGTGAGCGAGGTGACGTCCTCTGCCTTTGACAGCACCGCATCGAGGGCGCTGTTCACCTCAAAGGGTGTTGCGGTCTCCAGAATGTCGGCATACGAATCGTAGGTACGTTTCTCAGTGGTTCCCTTGACAAGCAGGGTGAGGTACTCAGTCAGGCGCAGTACCGTTGGGTTGGGATGATGCAGCAGTTCCATGGTTTCACTCCTGGTGCAAGTGTGGTGCAAAGCAGGAGAGGAATCAAGTCTCATTCTTGCAAATGACCCGAGTCCTGCTCTTCCGTTCCTCATCTGTTGGGCGTATGCTGGAAATCAGAAAAAGTTTGTTGGGGATTGGCTGCACATGTCCTGACAACACGCTGCACCAGGACCCCAATCGCACAAAGGGGAGAAGCAATGAAACATTCACAGCTTTTGTCAGTGATTCTGACGGTACTGCTCGTTGCCTTGGTATCTGGTTGTACTTCCGGTTCGTTTGAGCTTGGCCCAGGCGGCCCGAATCTCTTTCTGGAGTACTCCAGTCAGAGTCCTGAAGAGGAACTTGATGAAGTGGAGACTCAGGAACTTCCTGATCTGGAACAGCCTACCCTCATCGCATGGGAACGCAATGCCGAGGACTTTTCCAACCGTGTGGGAGACATGATCACCTTGAGCCTCCCGCCTCACGGATATGCTGGTGGTGTGTGGGGAGTCGGCGTGTATACCACTGACAGCAGCATTGGGACTGCGGCAGTGCACATGGGCCTGATCACCTTCGACAAGGGAGGAGAGGTCACCATCAAAGTAACTGAAGGCAGGGAGTACTACGGCGGCCTTCTGGTCAACGGAGTCTCTACCGCCGCCTACGGGTCCTGGCCCCTGAGCTTCGTCTTTGTGGACAAGAGCGGAAGAATCATCGGCAAGGAGAAGCTGGAACCCATCGAAATCTCCTACCTCACCACTGCAGCTGATCTGGGACTCGAACCGGGGGAAACGATGCGCGTGCGCATCCCTACCGACAGTCCGGCACAGGATATCTTTGGTTCTGACCCGTACACCTTCGACAGCAGCATTGCGAGTGCTGCGGCCCACAAGGGCCTGATATCCCTTGCCCAAGGGGGAATTGTCAAGGTGAAGATGCTGACGAAGAAACAAGCGTTCATCGGCGAGGATCGCAACGAGATATACAGTTACGACTATGAAGGTGCACTGGAAGCCTTCACCCTGGAATAGGAAAGAGCATAAGGCAAGAGAGGGAGGCCTGCCTTCTTCTCTTGCCAGCCTATGTGTCAACGTGTACAGTAGCTGCAGGAGGCTACCATGCAGCTGAATCGAAAAGCCGTACGTTTTTCCCTCATTGCCTTTCCGGTAGGGGTGGTCACCAGCATCTATCTGGCACTCTCCAACCTGAACGCAATGCAGCAGATGGGAGTGGAAGCTCCTGCATTCGTACTGGTGCTCAGCTCCCTCATCCAGATAGCCGGGTTGTATACCTTGGCTCTTGGCTATCTGGGCTATGTGCTGAGCGAACGGGTCGGCCTTGCCCCTGTCAGGACCTTTGGGAAACGAAAGGCAGTGATTGCACTGGCAGCAGGGTTTTGTTGCGCCCTTGTCATGCTCAGTGATCTCGCACTCTTCGCCCCGGTCATCCCCCAGATCAAAGCAGCCTATACCAGGGACGCATTCTCCCTTCCGGCCCTCCTCTTTGCAATGCTCTACGGCGGTGTCATAGAGGAGATCATGCTGCGACTCTTCTTCCTATCCCTGCTGGTCTTCCTCATGGACAGGATCTTTGATGCAAAGCGGGGGGAAAGACCCATCCGCCCGCTCTTCTTTCAGATCGCCAATATGCTTGCAGCCCTGCTGTTCGCCCTCGGCCACCTCCCTGCAACCCAGGTTGCGTTCGGTACCCTCACTACCCTGCTGGTAGTACGCTCGCTCGTCCTGAACGGGGTGCTGGGCTGGGTATTCGGGCTGCTCTACCTGAAATTGGGCCTGCAATACGCCATGATGGCTCATGCCCTGACCCATCTCTTCAACCAAGCAATTCTCTTGCTGTTCATTCTTTGAGTATGGAAAGCCTGCTGCTCGCCACCGTCACCCTGGCGCTCGTGCTCTTCGTCCTGATCATCAGGATCCGGGAGCAACGTAGTGCAGCAAGCTATATGAGCGAGCGGCTCCTCACCCTCATGATACGGCAAAGTCTCATCCCCATCCGCAAGAGTCTGGACCAGTTGGCTGTCATAAGCAGCCAGCCCTACACGCTTCCACTGGGCCTGCAGCGGTTTGCAAACATCACAGAGTCTTCGTTTGAAGGCATGCAGGTGTTCACCCTGGGAGACACCACCTCAGCCAAGGTGGTGCTCTACCTGCATGGAGGGGCGTATGTGGAACAACCCTACTTCGCCCACTGGTTCTTTTTGCAGCGTTTGGCGAAACTTGCCTCATGCACCATCGTTGTACCCCTCTATCCAAAGGCACCCCATCAGGGTGCAAGCGAGGTGCTCCCCTTGTTGGCACGCTTCACAACCTCCCTTTCGTTCGAGCAACTCATCCTGGGGGGAGACTCGGCCGGGGGAGGTCTTGCCCTTGCCCTTGCACAACTGCTCAGGGATGAACAGCACCTTCCCTTCTCCCAACTCTTTCTTCTCTCCCCTTGGCTGGATATCGAGCTGAAGCACATCGCCATCGACTATCTTGCAGAGCGGGACCCCATGCTTGACCGCGACAAGCTGGTCACGTACGGCAAAGCTTGGAGAAAGGAGCTTTCCGGGCAAGACTACCGGGTCTCGCCCTTGTATGGCTCATTGAAAGACCTCTGTCCGATCACCCTCTTTGTCGGTACCCATGAACTCTTCCTGGCAGACGCCCGGGCCTTGCGGACCAAAGCAAAACAGGATGGGGCAACCCTGGAGTACCACGAGGGGAAGAAGATGAATCATGACTATCCGCTCTTTCCCATACCTGAGGCCAATCGGGTCATCAAACGCATTGCAAGACTCATAGGAGAAGAGATATGAAACGCACTCGTCTGGTTGTACTGGTAGTGCTCACGCTGCTGTTGTGCTCATCCTGTCTGGCGACAGCGGTACCTGAAGGGGCAAAACCGGCAGGGTTCTTCCTCGGCATTTGGCATGGGTGGATTGCCCCCATCGCCCTCATTGCGCGTCTGTTCAACCCCATCTACCGCATCTACGAAACCAACAACACCGGATGGTGGTATGAGTTCGGATTCTATATAGCTCTTGTCGGGGGGTTCGGATCAATCGCCCTGTTCAGGAGAAAACACGGGGACGATCATCGATGAGCAAAGCCTCGTAATTGGCAATTGCCAACGGTTCGCTGAAGTAGAATCCCTGTACTGCATCGCAGCCGAGGTCGGTGAGCATGCGCACCTGCTCCAAGGTTTCAACACCCTCAGCAACAGTGGTGATACCCAGGCTCTTGGCCAGGTTGATGACATGCTGGACCACCACCGTGCCTCGCTTATGGTTATCCGTACCTTTGAGAAAGCCCTGGTCAAGCTTGATGACATCAATGGTGACATCCTTGAGCATGGTCAGCGATGAGTAACCCGATCCGAAATCATCCAGGGAGACGCTGAAACCATAGCTGCGCAAATTGGCCATCACCTGCGAAAGGTGCCTGATATCATGGGTGAACAGACTCTCGGTCAGTTCAAACTCCATCAGCTTGTGGTCAATCCCATACTGATCCACCATGGTGACCAGCGTCCGCTCGTAATCGGAACTGAACAGGTGCGAGCGTGACTGGTTCACCGAGATGGGGAACAACGGCTTTTGTTCAGCCTTCCAGCGGGTCAGCAGTTTGCATACCTGCTCCAATACGAACATATCCAGTTTCACCAGAAGATTGTGCTTCTCCAGCAGGTTGATGAACTCAGTGGGGGGCACCAAGCCCTTGGTCGGATGGTTCCACCGGACCAACGCCTCAGCACCCATCAGATGGGTGGACGAAAGTGTATACTTGGGCTGGAGCATGATGAAGAACTGGCCGTCCTTGAGCGCGTTGGTGAATACCTTCTCCAGCTCGCTCTCCTCCAGCAACTGTTCCTTCAGGGCCAGGTCGTAGTAGTTCCAACCCGAATTCTGCTTGCCCTTCAGCGAAGAGAGTGCAAACAAAGCACAGTCTATCGCTGCATCGATGCTGGATCGCCCGTTCTCAATCAGGGAGATGCCGATGAGGATGTCGAGCTGGAAGGGAGAGGAGTGAGGAAACGAGAACTGCTTCAGCTCGGTGTACAGGGCTGCGATGCGCTTTTCCAGGACCTTGCGCTCACGGTAACTGCACAGCAGGATGAACTTGTCCCCGGAAAGGCGTGCACACACCCCATCCTGGGTGGTGAAGCGGGGAAGCACCTTGGCAATGTACATCAGCAGGGTATCGCCGAAGGTATAGCCGAACTGATCGTTGATAAGCTTGAACTTGCCGATATCAATGACCATGACCGCATAGGAACTGCCGGCGCGTTGCAGCAATTGGGAAGCTTCATGCACGAAATGGTTCTTGTTCGGCAAGCCGGTCAGCTCATCCTCGAAAGCAAGCTTCTTCAGTGATTTCTCATAGAGATGATCGCGATACAGGAGGAAGAAAAGCAGAACCAACAGGATCAGCATCACCAGCACAGCCATGGAAAGGCTTGCCTGAAGGATGGAAAGATACGCTTTCTTGAGCAAGGTATCTTCTCTTTCAACATAGAAATACCCATAACCTGAACCAAGTTTGTGAAGAGAGATGTAGTTCCCTTGTTCCACTCTGCTTTCTGTTCGGCTTGTACTGCTCTCCAAGGAAGGGACCAGCGCAAACAGGGAAGATGGACCACTAGCTACCAATGCATCATTGACGAACTTCCAAATGATCTCACCCTGCTCATCAGCCCATATCATGGTCGTACGAGCCTGGGTTTCGGGGCACTCGGGCAAGGCTTGGTAGGTCAATGCAGGCACAGAGAACTGCAACGACGCTTGGGTACCGTCAGCGAGACTGAACTGCTGATGGAAGGTGACCATACCGTTCTTCGCCCGGAAAGGGGAAGTAGGGACTTCCTCCCGAGTATACGAGATTGCAGGGTCTGCAAGTGCGGCAAGCAGTGCAAGAACCTCGCTCTCCGAATGGCCGGAGAGGGTTTTTGCCAAGGAAGCAAGCCCCTGGTGATCATGCTCTATCTTGTACAAAAGCAAGTCCGCACACTGTTCACTGATGGTTTGGTACTGGCTGCGTTTCTCTTGGTCGAGGAGCCGCTCAAAGTGGGCATAGAACTGAAAGAAGGCAAATCCGATGACCAGGACAATGGGAATACCCAAAACAAAGAGTTGCAGGGCAATGTGCGTGCGACTTCTGTTCTTCACCCCATACCCGGATTTCGTTGTCCAGCGGTTATACCCTTGCGTTTTGCGCATGCTGCTCCTTGTCCACCAGATGTCTGGTTCCAGTATAGCGAAATGGGAACAGGAATCAAGAACCCCTTGCGCAGAAATTGTCGGGAAGGGTACCATCTCCCACTGACAGGAGTGCAATTCCCCCTGTATACTGGTGATGGGAGAACACCATATGAGAAAGCCAGCTTTGCTCCTGACTCTCCTCTTCTTCGTTTCCTGCAGGGCTCCGAGCTACGAGCAACTGTTGATCTGGGAGCTTCTCACCACGTATGGCCATATCTTCACCTATGCTCGGGACGACAAGCCGGTGGAGTATACGCTTGCAAGCACGAGCTCACCAGCCTACACGGTCACCCACACATTCCCCAATCTGACGACACCAAACGGCAGTTTCGCACACGGTACCGATACCATGACCTTCTCCGGCACCGGCCTTCCTCCCTCCTCTGCAACGTTCTCGATGAGGATCCGCACAGGATCGGGGGGGACCGAGCATGCTGTGTACTGGGAGATGAACCGGGTGGCAGGCAGGCCGGTCTTCAGCAACTTCTCCATTGATGGGGTTTCCTATCAGGATCATGTCACAGAACTTGCCGATTTCTATGAGCACACCTTCTGGTTGCCACCCCTGAACTGAAGACACTTGCCTTAGGTTGGGCTTTCCCCTATAGTACCTGCCATGATAGCCTCCTCATTCGTACAGATGTTGCCGATTCTCCTGGTAGTCCTGGGTGGATACGTGCTCAGTGGAATCTACTCCATCAAGGTGGAGGACCTGGTGAAAATCGTCTCCGATTTCTTCATGCCGGCCCTCATCTTCATCTCCCTGGTGCAGAGCGATCTCTCGGGTTCCACCATTGCCGACATAGCCAAGGCATCCTCCTTGGTGTGCATCCTGCTCTTCGCGCTTGCACTTGCGTGGGCCAAACTCTTCAAGCAGGATATCAGGAGTACCGTCCCCCCCTTGGTTTTCATGAACTCCGGTTTTCTGGGCATCCCCCTGATGAAATTGTGGGGAGGCATGGAGGCCATGAATCTCATCCTGATCTATGACCAGGTACAAGGTATCTTCATGTTCACCCTCGGCATTCTGGTCATTACCGGCGGGCTGAGCAGGAAAAGCCTGCTTTCCATGCTTCACTCGCCCATCCTTTGGGCGGTACTGGTGGGCTTTGGAGCCCGGCTGGTATCACTCAGGATTCCCGTTTCCCTGGGAAACGCATTCTCCTTTGCAGGGGAAGCAGCCTCGCCATTGGCCGCATTCACCTTGGGTGTCTCGATCAGAAACATCAGGTTTTCCTTCAGTTGGAGCCTTATCGGGGCACTGGTGCTCCGCTTTGCAGGAGGCTACGCGATTGGGTACGTGGCAGCATTGGCGTTCGGCTTGTCAGGCATGGCAAGGACGGTGGTCATTGTCTCCACCGCCCTGCCTTCAGCAGTCTTCACCAGTGTGTTGCCGCTGCGTTACAACCTTCCCAACCAGTTCGCCAGTACCATGGTACTGACATCCACCCTGCTGGGAGTATTCACCATTCCCCTCTCCTTTGCCTTGGCAGGCTAAAGAGCGGCAATTTCTGCTTTTACTGCAGAGAACTCAAGGCCCTGACTCTCTGCAAGCGTCTTGACCGAGGAAAGCTTGTTGTCAATCTTTCC
>Ga0172377_10003310_pt1 | contig 16526 bp, 11 predicted proteins | sample Pumphouse3metaG_FD_119749 | JGI IMG/M metagenome (GOLD analysis project Ga0172377, IMG submission 119749) | Leachate microbial communities from a municipal landfill in Southern Ontario, Canada - Pumphouse #3 metaG | ecosystem: Engineered > Solid waste > Landfill > Unclassified | place: Canada...
CTGGGCACCGCCAATCTGCTGGAGGCCGCCAGGCACTGTGAGTCGCTGCGTGGCATTGTCGTCGTGAGCAGCGACAAATGCTATGCGAATCAGGAAAAGACCGAGGGCTACCGCGAGGAGGAGCCTTTGGGCGGCTATGACCCCTACAGCGCCTCCAAAGCCTGCGCCGAGATTTTGACCGGCAGTTGGCGCGACAGTTTTTTTAACCTGGCCGATTACGGACAAAAGCACCGGGTTTTAGTGGCCAGCGCCCGCTCGGGCAATGTCATAGGCGGCGGCGACTGGGCAGAAGACCGCATAGTGCCGGATTTAATGCGGTCGGCAATCAGCAAACAAGCGCTTAACTTGCGCTGCCCACGGGCCGTGCGCCCCTGGCAACATGTCCTGGAAGCGCTAAGCGGATACCTGCTCCTGGGACAAAAAATGCTGGCCGGCGACAAGCTGGCAGCCCAGGCCTGGAATTTCGGCCCAAGCGAAAAGGCCTGCGTAAGCGTGGAGAAAATAGCCAGGACTTTGCAAAGGCATTGGCCCGAAATCACCTACACCTGCGAAGCAGACCCAAGCGCCCCGCACGAAACGGGGCTTTTGCGCTTGAATTGCCAAAAGGCAAGAAAACTGCTGCACTGGAGACCGGTCTGGAGCAGCGCCGAGAGCTTTAGGCGCTGCGCCCAGTGGTACCGCGATTTTTATGAGGAAAAACGCTTGCGCAGCGAAGAGGATTTGACGGAATATTGTCAGCAGGCCGAGCAAAAGGGATTGGCATGGAGTCAGTAAGGGAGAAACTGCACAAGGAGATACTAGACAAGGTGGAGGAATACTACCGGCTGGTGCATGCCCCCGCGCAGAACCAGGCCTTCCGACCCGGTGAAACCCGCCTGAACTACGCCGGCAGGATTTACGACCAGGAAGAGATGCGCAACCTTACTGACGCCGCCCTGGAATTCTGGCTCAGCGCCGGTCGCTACAGCCGGCGCTTTGAGAGCGAATTCGCCGCTTTCCTGGGGATCCGGCATGCCCTCCTGGTCAACTCCGGCTCCTCGGCGAACCTGCTGGCATTCATGACCCTGACCTCGCCGCTTTTAGGCGAGCGGCGCATACAGCGCGGCGACGAGGTCATCAGCGTCGCCGCCGCCTTCCCCACCACCGTGGCGCCCATTATCCAATATGGGGCAGTGCCGGTGTTTATTGACGTGGAGGCAGAAAGCGCCAATGTTGATGTGGAACTGCTTGAGCAGGCCCTGTCGGCCAAAAGCAAGGCCGTCATGCTGGCTCACAGCCTGGGCAATCCCTTCGACGCCAGAGCGGTAAAGGAGTTTTGCGAGAAAAACCGGCTTTGGCTGATCGAGGACAACTGCGATGCCCTGGGGGCCAGGTTCGCCGGTCGCTTTTGCGGCACTTGGGGAGACATCGCCAGCTCCAGCTTTTATCCGCCACACCATATCACCACCGGCGAGGGCGGCGCGGTTTACAGCTCCAACAGCCTGCTTCACAAGATTGCCCAGTCATTGCGCGACTGGGGGCGGGACTGCCACTGCGAGTCCGGAGAGGACAACTCCTGCGGGCGGCGCTTCAGCGGCCAATACGGCGGGCTGCCCCCGGGATACGACCATAAGTATGTCTACAGCCATTTTGGCTACAACTTGCGCCCCACGGATTTGCAGGCCGCCATAGGCTGCGCCCAGCTGAAGAAGCTGCCGGAATTGATTGCAGGACGGCAAAAAAACTATCGGTTCCTTCACAAGCAGCTTTGCGATTTGCCTGAACTGCGCATTTGCAGTGCCCACCCTGAGGCGGAGGCCAGCTGGTTCGGCTTTCTCCTGACGGTCTCGGAAAAAGCCGGCTTCAGCCGCAATGAGCTGGCCAGGCACCTGGAATCAGAGAACATACAGACGCGGAACTTGTTTGCCGGAAATCTGACAAAGCAGCCCTGCTTTGACACATTAAGAGAGGGCTGCGACTACCGCATTGCCAGCAGCCTGGACAACAGCGACCGCCTTATGAATCAAGCCCTGTGGGTTGGACTTTATCCGGGCTTGAGCGAGGAAAAACTGGCCTTCATTGCCGGTAAGATCAGGGACTTTTGCCGCCCACATCTTGCCTATTGACGCCAGACCAGGTCCAAACAGAATTTTGGACGCTCAGACACATACATATCCTGCCGGGGAGCCACCAAGGGCAAGCCCCTGCATTCCACTATTTTCCCCGTCCGCTAAAACAGCAGGAGTCATGCATGGAAAACCCGGTTCGCATCTCAGCGGAAATTGGCATCAACCACAACGGCGACTTGGCTTTGGCCGAGCGCCTGATCAATGCCGCCCTGCTTGCTGGCTGCGATTCAGTTAAATTTCAAAAGCGCAGCATAGAGCAGGTCTACACCCGGGAATTTTTGGCCTCTCCCCGTGAGAGTCCCTGGGGCAAGACGCAGCGCGCCCAAAAAGAGGGTCTCGAGTTTAGCGAAAAGCAGTATGACTGGATAGACTCCCACTGCCGTCAATGCGGCATAGCCTGGTTTGCCTCCTGCTGGGATGTGGACTCACAGAAATTCATGCGCAAATACGACTTGCAATACAACAAGATTGCCTCTCCGGTTTTGACCAATCTTGAGATCCTCAACGCCGTCGCCGAGGAAGGCAAGTACACCTTTATCGCCACCGGTATGAGCACCTGGGAGGAGATTGACCGCTGCGTGGAGATTTTCGTCAAGAAGAACTGCCCCTTTGAGTTGATGCACTGCGTTTCGGTGTATCCCATGCCCGTGGAGCTGGCCAACCTGCTGCTGATCCCGGAGTTGCGCCGGCGCTACAACTGCCCGGTGGGCTATTCCAGCCACGAGATCGGCAATATCGCCAGCCTGGGGGCAGTGGCCCTGGGAGCCAAATCAGTGGAGCGGCATGTCACCCTGGACCGCAATATGTATGGCTCGGACCAGAAATCCTCGGTGGAGCCAGCCGAGCTGATTGAGTTCGTCAAGCAAATCCGCAGCATGCAAAGCGCCCTAGGCTCCGGCCAGCGCCAGCTTTCCGAGCAGGAACTGGCAGTGCGTAAAAAAATGCGCGGCTAAAAGGCAAAAGCGCACTCGCCAAAAAAGGTTTTCCTCAGCACAGAAAGTGGCGCCCCTACAGGGCGCCGGATTCGGGGGGGGCTTTTACCCAGGGTAAGCTCGGCCTGCGGCCTCGCTTACCCTGGGCTATATTAGGTTGCCCCTTCGGGGCACCTTGTGACTGGATATCAGAGAAAATTTAGAATTCCAGCGGAAGATTTGTGTTTTTCATGCAATTTCATGGTTTTTTCTATTTTTTGAGATGAAATCGTTTAGTTCGTAATCTTGCAATTGTAGTTTGTCCGCTTAATCAGCTTCCTCTTAGTGTTCATTTGTGGCTCTTAGTGAACCTGGGTGGTTTGAAGGCTTTTTGGACGGGGTCCAGTTATGATTCGTTTGGCCGACTTTGTCATGCAGTTTCTCGTTTCCCGCGGGGTCGAGGATGTATTTCTTCTCCCTGGCGGGGGTGCCATGCATCTGAACGATGCTCTGGGGCGCTGTTCCGCCCTGCGCCATTATTCCTTTCTGCACGAGCAGGCTCTGGCGATTGCCGCCGAGGCGTACGGGCAACACCGCAACTTCCCCGGCGTGGCTCTGGTAACCTCCGGGCCTGGCAGCACCAATGCCATCACCGCCGTGGCCGCCGCCTACATAGACTCCACGCCCATGTTGATACTCTCCGGCCAGGCCAAGCGCCAGGACCTGAAGGCCGGCACTGGACTGCGGCAGAAAGGCTCGCAGGAGGTGGACATAGTCTCCATGGTGTCAAGCATAAGCAAGTATGCGGTCTGCGTGCTGGAGCCGGAGAGCATCCTCTATCATTTGCAACGCGCCTGGCACGAGGCCAACAGCGGGCGCAAAGGCCCGGTCTGGCTGGACATCCCCCTGGATGTGCAGGGGGCAATCATCGAGCAAAGCAAGCTGAGCGGGTTTGTCCCGGAAAAAGCGGTTTACGCGGAAATCCCGCTTTCCCGAGTGGGCGGACTTTTGCGCGATTCGCGACGTCCGCTGCTGCTAGTCGGCAATGGCTGCAACTTGGCCGGCTGCGCCGAAAGGCTGGCCGCCTGGGCCAGGAACAACCATGTGCCCATGTTGCTGACCTGGAAAAGCGCCGACTTGCTCGATTACAATGACCCCCTGTACTTCGGCTTTCCAGGCATCATGGGCTCGCGCTATGCCAACTTCATCGTGCAGAGCGCCGACCTGCTGCTTGTCGTGGGCAGCCGCCTGGACCCCAGCATCACCGCCTTCAACAGCGAAGACTTCGCCCGAAACGCAAAAAAAATCATGGTTGACATAGACGAGGCGGAGATTCGCAAAATAAAAGGCATAGACCTGCCTGTGACATGCCCCGCCGAGGATTTCGTCGCCGCCCTCGAGAGCCTGCCCGCCCTGGCAGAGCGCCCGGACTGGCTGCGCCACTGCCGCCGGCTAAAGGCGAAATATCCGGTCTTCAAGCAGCCGCCCCAGGATTTGTCGGCCAGGGTCGACCTGTATTACTTCACTGACGAGCTTTTCCGGCAGCTCGACAAGCATGACATCATCGTCCCGGAAAGCTCCGGCGCCGCCGGCGAGGTAAGCTACCAGGGCATGAGGCTGAAAAAAGGCCAGCGGGTGAAGAACGCCGCCGGCCTAGGCTCCATGGGCTTCGGCCTGCCCTATGCCATAGGGGCCTGTCTGGCGCTGCGGGGACGGCGCACAGTGCTGATCAACGGCGACGGCGCCTTTCAGATGAATGTGCAGGAGCTTGAGACTTTGCGCCGCCTCAAACTGCCGGTGAAGATATTTATCTGGGACAACGGCGGCTATGGCAGCATAGTAAACACCCAGAAGAATATGTTCGAGGGCTTCAAAGTAGGCTCCGACCCGGAAAGCGGCCTGACTCTGCCGGATGTCTGCCGCCAGGCTCAGGCCTACGGCATCCGCCATCTCCGCCTCTGCGACAATGCCTCGCTGCCAGCTAAAATCGCGGAGACGCTTTGCGGCGACGACCCGGTGCTCTGCCAGGTCCTGGTAGACCCTCTGCACATCACCCAGCCCAAGGTGCAGGCCATGCGCCTGCCTGACGGCAGCATGCGCAGCAAAGCCCTGGAAGATATGTTCCCCTACCTCCCCGAGGAGGAGCTGCGCCAGGCACAATGGCGGGAAAACCAGCCATGAAAGGAAGACTAGGCATGATTAAACTGGTGCTGCTTGACATAGACGGCGTGCTCACGGACGGCAAGGTGACTTTCGACTCCCAGGGCAGGGAGTTGAAAACCGTTGACTTCAAAGACATAGACGCGGTGTTTGAAATGAGGCGTCGCGGCTTGAAAGTCGGCCTGCTCACCGGCGAGGCCACCCCGATAACCATGTTTTTCAAGGAGCACTTCAAGCCGGACTACTTCTACAACGCCTGCAAGGACAAGGCCAAGGCGCTGGCTGAAATAATCGAGCACAGCGGCCTGTCCCCCGACCAGGTCTGCTATGTCGGCGACGGCAAGTACGACATCGCGGTGATGCGCCTCCTGAAACACAGCGCCTGCCCGGCCAATGCCATCGCCGAGGTCAGGGAGCTGGCCAGCATACGTCTGCAAAGCCGAGGCGGAGACGGCTGCGTCTGGGAGCTGCTGGAGAAAATCAAGCCGCCGCCCGGCGAGCGTGACAGCTTCAACTGCAGAGCCTGTGGCGCCCTTAATCCGCGCAAAGCAGTCCTGCACTATCCTGGGCAGCCGGCAAATGCGCAATATCTGCCGACCCTGGAGAGCTTGTCTCAAGACCAGCCTTTTGACTTGTCTGTCTTCCAGTGTCAGTCCTGCGCCTTGGTTCAACTCGATGCCGCCCCGGTGCCATATTTTCGCGAGGTGATCAGGGCTTCAGCGCTGTCCCCCGAGATGCGCGTTTTCCGCGGCAGGCAGTTTGCCGAATTTGTCAGCAAGCATGATTTGGTCGGCAAAAAAGTGCTCGAGTGCGGTTGCGGCGGCGGGGAGTTTCTTGACATCATGAAAAACTGTGGCGTCGAGCTGCATGGCATGGAGTTCGGCCTGGAAAACTTCAGAAAGGCGCAAGACAAAGGGCATTCGCTGGAACGGCTTTTTTTTGCGGAGGGCAATGAAAAACTGCAAGCCGCCCCTTTCGCCGCCTTCTACAGCTTGAATGTTCTCGAGCATGTCCCGGATTTGCGCACATACCTCCGCGGCATCAGGGGCAACCTGGCCCCTGGCGCCGTGGGCCTGCTGGAAGTGCCGAATTTTGACACCTTGCTGGAAAATGGCACCTTTGCCGAATTCATGCGGGACCACCTGTATTATTTCACCGCGAAAAGCCTGTCTCTGCTGCTGGAGAACAATGGCTTCGAGCTTATATCAGTCGAAAAGCTCTTTCACGATTATATTCTGTCAATGCAAGTCCGCCTCAGGGAGCCTGCTGATTTCTCCGTCTTTGGCAAAACCCAAAGAGCGCTGCTGCAACAACTAGCCGGCCTGCTCGAGCAATATGGTGCCGCCAACACGGTGATTTGGGGTGCCAGCCATCAGACTTTCGCTTTGCTGGCCGCTGCCGGCCTGCACAAAAAGATCAAATGCATCATTGACTCGGCCCCTTTCAAGCAGGGCCGTTTTTCGCCGGCCACCCACATTCCCATAGTGGCGCCTGATTCAGTGGAGGGCGATGACATAGGGCTGCTGATTGCCGCTGCGGGGGGCTATTCACAGGAAGTGGCCCGCATTGCCAGAAAGAAATTCGGGGAGTCCCTGCCCATATACATCTTGCGGCAGAAGCAGTTTTGCAAATTTCCCTAAAGCAGACCGCGTCCAAAAAGCCATTGAACCACAAAGGCACACGAAGGGGGGAGGACACGAAGGGGCACGAAGAGACACTAAGGGCTTATGCGGCGCCGGATTCGAGGAGGCCTTTACCCAGGGTAGCGCTCGACCTGCGCCATCTCTATGAAATGCCGCTGTACCTTAAAACCCGGTGCCGGAATACAAGTTCTATTTGCGGCATCATACCATCTACGCTTATGAAAGCATCTGCTATGCCACTTTTAGATTGGAGACAAACATGACGGTAAAAGAACTGGAAGCACAAAGGAGAGCCAAGCTGAAGGCCGCAAAGCCCGCGGTTTATGAAAAGGTGCTGAAAATCAAGGAGCGCTTCGAGCAGGGCATCCCCACCCCGATTGTTGACATAGTCTACAGCTATGCCTGCAACCTGAAATGCTCGCATTGCTGCGCCTCAAAACGTTTTATACCCAGCAGGCCGCGGCAAAAGTTGACGCTGGAAACTCTGCGCCGCTTCAGCGACCAGGCCCATGCCTATGGCTTGTGCCAGTTTAATCTTTCCGGCGGCGAACCGCTGCTGCTAAAGAATTTCGACCAGGTTATAGAGGCTCTGCAACCAGACAAGTTTCATTTGTCCATGAGCACAAATGGCTTCTTTTTAGACAAGGAAATGGCCAGGCGCCTGAAAAACTCGGGCTGGGACAAGGTGCGCATCAGCCTGGATAATTTTGTCGAAGAAGAGCATGACCGAAACCGCAACTGCCCCGGAGCCTACAAAAAGGCGATCCAAGCACTCGAAAACGCAAAGGAGGCCGACCTGAGTGTGGTTATTCAGACCATGGTTTCGCATCAGAACTGCCGCAGCGGCCAACTCGAGGAAATGGCCAAATTTGCCACTGCCAGGGGCTACGCGGTCGACGTGCTCATTGCTCGGGCCATTGGCGAATTGGAGGGATGCCACGAAGTGTTGATAGACGAGGAGGACGCAAAATATATTTCTGATTTGCACAAGCAATATCCGGTTGTGCACCGGGACACCTTCCCGGCCTATGGCATGGACAAGGGCTGCGGCTGCGTGAACGCCGTGCTGCAACTTACCCCCTACGGAGACATCCTGCCCTGTGTGTATATTCATATTGCAATAGGAAATATCTTTGAGGAGAGCTTGCCAGACATATTGAAACGCGGTATGAGCATCAAGCATTTTGCCGAATACAACCCCAAGTGCCTGTCCGGCGAAGACCGGGGCTTCATCGATAAATACATGAGCAAGTTCTACGGAAAGCCCTTGCCTATCAGTTGGCAAGAGGCCTTCACCGACGAGGATTTCATATCATGATCCGCTACACCGAGTTGAAAAACAGCAATAGGCAAGACCTGATGCGGGTCCTGCCGCTGGCAAAGCCTTTCACTCTGTTGATAGAACCCTCCAGTCTCTGTAACTTCCGTTGCATACATTGTTTCCAAAGCTTGAAACAAAAGAGCTACTTCAGTGAAAACCGCCTGCATATGCCGCTGCCGCGCTGCCGCAAAATCATCGAGCAAATGCAGGATTGGCCAGGGGCCAGACTCAAAGTCCTGAAGTTGAGCCTGTATGGAGAACCCCTGCTCAACCCCGATTTTTGTGAAATGCTGAAAATCGCCAAAGAGGCCGATATAGCCGAGCGCATAGAGACCACCAGCAACGCCAGCCTGCTTGATGAGGACACAGCAGAAAAAATAATGCAGTACCAACTGGACTATATAAGAGTGTCAATATATTCGGCAATAGACTCCAGACAGCGGGAAATCACCGGCTCAAACATCGAACCCGGCTTTATCCGGCAAAACCTGAAAGCGCTGCAGGCACTAAAAAGACAGGCCGGCTCAGCGAAGCCATTCGTCAGCGTAAAAATGCTGGACAGCTTTGACGAGGAGCAAAACAAGGCCTTCTTTGCTATGTATGGGGATGTCGCCGACGAGTTGTATCTGGACAAGCCACATAACTGGATACAGACCGGGGCGGAGTCCTTCACTGAAAAAATCTACCGCGAGAATCACGACAAGGCGCTCAGCGACTTTCAGGCCAACTGCAGCGCACGCATAGCCTGTCCCATGCCCTTCACCAGCATGGCGGTGCGCAGCAATGGCCAGGTCTCACCTTGCTGTGTCGATTTCATCGGCGGCACAAATCTAGGCAATATGGAGGAAAAAAGCCTCCGCGACATCTGGAATTCACGCGAATGGCTGCAATTCCAGATCATGCAACTGGAAGACCGCAAGGAGGAGAATTATTCCTGTGCGCATTGCGACATCTACAAGAACGACTACTACACCCGTGACAATATCGACGCTTTCCCGGTGGAAAAATTGCGGAGGCCAGAATGAGCGGCAGAAAAAAAATCTCGATTTGCGGCGGCGCCTTCAACGAAGGGGAAAACATCCAGGCCTTGTATGAGCAAGTGCTGCTGCAATTGAAGAAGTTTCCGCAGTATGACTACGAGTTCATCATCGCCGACAACAAGTCCAGCGATGACACCAGGGCGGTGATGCGGCGCATCGCCGCCGCCGACAAAAACTTCAAGTGCATATTCAACTCCAATAATTTTGGGGCGGCTCGTTCCGGCTATAACACTTATATGCAGAGTAGCGGCGATGCGATGATCGGCATCTGCAGCGACCTGCAAGACCCCCCCGAGTTGATAGAACAATTTATCCGCAAATGGGAAGAGGGCTATGACATGGTCTGCGGAATAAAGCAAGGCTACGAAAAACCCGGGCTGATGACGCTAATACGCAAGCTTTATTACCTGCTTCTAGACAGTGTCTCTGAAACGCCGATGATTAGAAATTTTCACGGTTTCGCCTTGTATGACCGCAAGGTTATCGAGGCGATGAAAAAATTCCACGAAGTGATTCCTTATACCAGGGGGCTGATTTCTGAGATTGGCTTCAAGCGCATCGAACTGCCTTACAAACAGTCCCCGCGGCTTCACGGCAAAAGCTCGTATAACCTGCTAGGATACTATGATTACGCCATGAACGGAATTGTCAACTACTCCAAGCTGCCTCTGCGACTGGCAATTTTCTCCGGGTTTTTCCTGGGCTTGGCCAGTTTTTTTGTCGCCATGGCCTATCTGCTCTTGAAGCTGATTTACTGGGACAGTTTTTCCTTCGGCCTGGCCCCCCTGATGATTGGCATCTTCTTTTTCGCCTCAGTGCAACTGATATTCATTGGCATTCTCGGGGAATACATCGGGGCAATATGGACGCAAGTGAAAAACCGACCTTTGGTCATCGAGGAAGAACGCATAAACTTTGATAATTAATGCAGGTAAGCTCCACAAATCAGCATGAGCAAGTCTTTGTTAGTGCGCCTTGCTGTGTCTTCGTGTCCGAAATCCTGCCAGACCCTTTTTGAGGCATAAGCTCTTTTCCTACAAATCGCCAGGGACAGTGAAAATGTCAATTGAATTATTACGGGGAAAAAAGCTCCTTCTTACTGGTGGCACTGGTTTTTTCGGCAAGAGCATCCTGGATAAAATCGGGCGCGATGCTTCTCTAGGCTGTGATTTGACTGTTTTGTCGCGAAACCCGGACGCCTTTAAACTGAATTATCCGCACTTGGCTAAGCTGTCCAGGCTCAGCTTCATAGCCGGAGACATCCGGGAATTTTCCGTTCCCAAGAGCCACTACGATTTCATTATCCATGCCGCCTGTCCAACCGGGCATTGGCCAGCGGGATTGCAAGCCGATATAATCTTAAAGGGAAGCGAGAGGATATTGGATTTTGCCAGGCAATGCGGCGTCCAAAAAATTCTTTTCATCAGCTCCGGCGAGGTCTATGGTCTTCAGCCTGCGACTTTAGCGAGAATCCCTGAATCCCTGCCTTGTCGGCCCAGCAGCGAATATGGCATTGCTAAGCGGCAAGCTGAGCTAATGTTTGCCGCATCGCCAGTTCCCGCTTCCATTGCACGCTGTTTTACATTCATTGGCAGATATTTAGACTTAAACAGCCACTTTGCCGCCGCCAACTTTATGGACAGCTGCCAGAGGGGGAAGGACATCATTATTCACAGCGACGGCAGCCCCTTGCGTTCTTATTTGTATGCCGATGACCTGGTGGATTGGTTGCTGGCCCTCCTGCTTAAAGGGAAAAATTCACAGCCCTATAACGTGGGTTCGGAAAATGCCTGGTCGATTTTGCAACTGGCCCAGCAAATAAGAGCTGCTTATGGCGGCAACAACAAAATAATAGTGCAGAATAAGGAAAAAGGGAAAAACGCCCTCGCCCGCTACATCCCCTCAACCAGAAAAATACGCTCGGAACTAGGCGTGAAAGAGAGTTTCAGCCTGGAAGAGGCAATTCGACTTGCAATTAAACAATGAAAACGAGGTGTCCGAAATCTTGCAATTGCAGCTGCTCGGCCTCATCAGTCCCCTTTTTTGTTCTCTGCTGTGCCTTAGTGTGGCTTAGGGGCTTGAAAGCTTTTTGGACAGGGTCTAATCTGGATAAAAAAGCGTCATTCAGTTTACTACTTACACGGGCGGTTTTTCGCTGTCCAGGCAGGCCCTACCCTTGTTTAATCCCTATTATAGGTTATATTATCTTATCGCATTTTTCGTATTCAGATATACTTGTGCGCGTTTTCCCCAGGCCTGGAATGCGTGCCTTGCAAGGAGGTTAGCATGGCAGTCGCCCGCGGTTGCGAGATACCGGAACTTTTTCCTCGTCCCAAACAGATCATTTTAGACGGAGGGATCAGTGAACTGGGGCTTGATGTGCGCCTGGCTACCAGTAATGTACTCCCTTTACAGCGCAAAGCGGTGCGCTCGGTACTGACCGCCGCCGGCGTGCGAGTGGTGGCCAACAAGAAAAAATATCTGGTCAATGCCGTGGTCGAAAGCCCAGCCGTCTTTGACCTCAGCTCGGTGCCCCAGGATTGCCAGCGCGACTACTATGAATTATCGGTCAAAGGCAGCGAGGTGCATATACGCTCGCCCTATCAGGAAGGTATGGTCTGGGCGGCACAAACTGCCGCCGAGCTTTTCGGCATGCTGCACAAAGGCCTGCCGGTGCCTAATCTGACCATACATGATTGGCCGCTGCTGCCGGTGCGAGGCATCTTTATTGAGAATAAATGGGGACCCGACCGCATGACCAGCACAGACTGGTTCCAAGCCATAGACGCGGTCTCATCGGTGAAAATGAACACCCTGGGCGTTGGGCTGTATGGCTGCTGGGGCAGCTGCCGCTTCGAAGGGGCAGAGCGACCCAGTGAGTTCCTTATGCTGCCATCCCCATTCCTGCCGGAAGACGAGGACGAACCCCAGCTTGACGAGTTCCACCATGAACACAGACTGCGCTGGTATGACGCCGCACATGATCTGTGGCATGACGAGACCTATCTGCCCTATCTCACCCAGCATGACTTCTTCCCGGAAATCATCAGCTACGGCAAGGAACGCGGCGTCAATATAGTGCCATTCTTTAATAGCCTGGGACATAATACGCTGCTGCCTAGAATTATGCCGGAAATCGCCGCCCTGGATGCAGAAGGCAAGCCCGCAGGCATGGGATATTGCCTAAGCTCGGAAAAAACACGCGAGTTCATTGGCAGCTACTACGGGAAAATTATCAAGAAATATTTTCCGGAAGGACTGGAATACTTCCATGTTGAACTCGACGAGGTCTATGCCGACCACCCGCACCCGGAACAGCCGCTGAAAAAAGAGTCGCCCTGGTGCCAGTGCCAAAGCTGCCAAGGCAAAGAACGCAAAGAGCTGCTGGAAGACTACCTGGTCTGGCTAAGCAAATTCCTGCTAGGCAAAGGGGTGCAAAAGGTGGTTCTGTGGAATGACCAGCTCACGCGGCACGACGATATCCTCGACGCCGGGTTTGTGAAGCGCCTCAAGGCTGAAGGCCTGAAGGACAAGCTGATCCTGCACTGGTGGTGGTACAACAACGAGAAGCTGCATGAGGGCGTGCACCCGCGCCTGGGCCTGAAACTGGGCCTGGAAGCCTGGGTGGCACCCATGACCTGCTACTATAACTGGAGCACCTATGACTTCCGCCGCCCCAATATCGAGATGATGCTGAAGATGGCTGAACTCGAAGGAGCACGCGGCGCCGTGGCATACTCCGTGCATGATCCGGCCAATCTGGACCACGAGGCCCTGCTGGGGGTCTACGCCTGGGAATCAATTGCCGCCGCCGGCAGCCTGGACAAAGTGCAGCAGCGCTGGGCCGCACAGTACTTTGGCAGCGGCGCAAAACGCTATATTGAAAGCGCGGAGACACTGCGCGAGGCCAGCCAGAACCCGGCGCTCAAGCTCTGCCTGCAGTATCAATACAGCTATGTGAGAGAAAACCTGGAACACTGGCCGCGGCGTTACCCCGAGGAGGCCCTGCTGGCCCTGGCCGAGCTGCCGAAGGCCGAAGAGCAGCTGCAAACTGTGGCCCGCCTGGCAAGCCAGGCCGCCGAGGGCTTCGAGGCTCTGCTCGAAGACAAGGAGCAACTCGGCTACCTGCATAAAAATTGCCTGATGAGCCTGCTGGCCGACTCCGTGCGGGCGCAATGCCTGGCCGAGTGCTTCATCTTTCTGCTGGAGCTACGCCGCCAGCTGGAGAAGAAAAGCGCGGGGCAGAAAGAAATCGAGGCCTGCGCCGAGCAGAATGCCAGCCTAAAGGAAAAGCTGCAGGTTTTTGCCGCCAACAAGCCTATCTGGGTGCTGCCGGCCGCACTGCAGCCCCTAAGCATGCTGCTGCTGTTTATGCAGAACCTGGAAAAAGACCTGCAAAAGGCAAACAAAGCAAAAAACAATAAAAATATAACCTGGTATATCCCGGATGACTGGCAAGTGCCGGAAAATTAATATGGACACGAAGTCACACTAAGTCAGCCCTTAGTGTGACTTTAAGGGAAGTTGAGCGCCGCCTCAATTATTACAGCAGCAGCAGCGCGAAGACTGAACATTGCGCTTAAATTTGCCCTGTTGATATTTGAACTCATCATGCCGTTGAACAGCCGTTTAGGCTGCGTATATATTTGAGTTCACCGCCCATGATTTGCTGCGCCGCAACCAAATCATAGCTGCGCTGCAGATTTAACCAGAACTCCGGCGTGGTGCCAAAAAACTTGGCGAGCCTTAATGCCGTGTCTGCGCAAATATTTCGGCGTTCGCGCACAATCTCGTTTATCCGCCGACAGGGCATATGCAGTTCCAAAGCCAAACGCCGTTGACTCAAGCGCATGGGCAATAGAAACTCCTCACGCAGCACTTCGCCTGGATGCGTATTTATGATTTCTGTGTGTGCCATATTGACCCCCGGTATCTTGCCTCTGACTAATGATGATAATCCAACACCTCAATGTTCCTTGCGCCTTCTTCACTCCAATTAAAGCATATGCGGTATTGTGCATTCACGCGTATTGAAAACTGGCCTCGACGGTCACCGTGCAAAGCCTTGAATTTGTTGCCCGGCGGCTCACGCAGATCATAAAGTTGACGAGCGGCGTCAAGCATCCGCAACTTTCGCATGAGTATCCTGGCTATGCCGGGATATAGTCCTTGTTTACTTCCCAGACTTAACCAAAACAACTGTGCTTTGCTGTCTTTGAAATGCAACACGGTGCACTCCGGGTACTTCTTTTAACATATAACCGCAAAACGCAGCCGCAAGTTTTTGCAGGCATAGTCATGCTGCGGCCTGGCTGACTGGCACTCCAAAAAGGCTAGTCAGCCCTTGGTGTGTCTTGGTGTCTCTTAGTGTGACTTCGTGTCCTCCCCCCCCGGGTTTTTTCGTCTATCGACTTGCAAAGTGAGTTTTACTGTGTATTGTAATGCTTAGGTGAGTCCGATACAGACACTCTGGACATATTTACAAAGAAATCTCAGGATTTCAAATTTTAATCTGCAGAGCAGACAGTCGGCTCACCTTTTTTATTTTAAATGCGTCAATCGCAGTATTTTATTCTCATTTATCCCTAGGCTCGATATATCTGCATTTAGGGAAGGCTGAGCAGCCCACAAAGGGTTTTCCTCTTCCCATGCGTTCGACCAGGGCGGCGCCGCAGTTCGGGCATTTACTGCCCTCGAGCTGCTTCACCTGCTTGAGCACTATGCCCAGTTCCTGGGCGTATTTGGCAAAGTCCTTGATTTGCTCGGCATAATTACCCAGCACCTTGCCCAGGGCACCCACCTGGCGCTCGCTCAGGTCGGCTTTCAGCTCATATTGTCCACGCAGGGATTTAACAAACTCCTGGTCGTCAAAGACGCGTTTGCCTTTGCCGCTGGGTTCTCGCCAGCTGCTGATCTGCTCTGAAAGCTCCAGCAATTTTTCAATTTTGGCGGCTTTTTGCGGGTCAGCCGCTTTGCTCTCGGGCTGGTCCCAGTGCAGTTCGGCGCAAAGCTCGGCGTAGTCCGGGATTTTCTTGGCGTATTTGGCTGCCAGCTTGGCCAGCACGGCGGTCTGCGCCTCGCTCAGCAGGCCGTCCTGGCTGGCTTGTTTATACAGGGAGGCGAAGAATTTGCCGTCGTCATAGCTGCGTCGGCCTCTTTTAACCGGCTCCTCCCATTCCAGCTTCTGCATCTGCTCGAAAAGTTTTGCCAAGGCCGGCCCCACCGTCACTGTTTTCTTTTCGCCTTTTTTCTCCCTGGCTTTCATGGTGGCTCTGACTTGTTCAAGCAAGCCGGCCTTCTGCAACTGCTCAGCAAAATGCGGGTGTTCGCCCTCGTACTTGCCCAGGGTGTTGAACAGCGCGGCCCACTGCCTAGCGCTGAGTTTGCCTTTTTCGCTGATCTGCGTGCATATGCTGCTGATAAACTTCTTGTCGTCATACACCCGCCGTCCCTTGGTTTCCGGCTCGTTGAACTCGAAGTCCTCCGGGAATAATTTCAACAGCAGTTGTTCCAGGTCTGGCATGGCGATGCTGCTTTCCGGCAGCATGGCGCCGGCTCCCAGCCATTGTTGCAACTGGTCGTTAAATTTTCTCAGCATCTCGATCCAGTCCAGGCTGCCCTCCTCGATTTTGTCCAAGTAGTCTTCCATTTCGGCGGTAAAGCCGATATTGAAGAGCTGCGGCATGCGCTGCACGAGGAAATCGCTTACCTGCATACCCAGCCCGCTGGGTCTCAGCAGGCTTTTTTCCTTGTTGACATAGTCCCGGTCCAATATGGTATGTATGGTTGCCGCATAAGTGCTGGGTCGCCCCACCCCATTCTGTTCCAGGGCCTTCACCAGACTGGCCTCGCTGTAGCGATTGGGAGGGCTGGTGAAACACTGCTCTTTGAGCAGTTCGAGCAGCTTGCAGGCCTGCCCTTCCTTGAGAGCCGGCAAGACGCCGCCGGACTGGTCAAGCTCGTCCTCCTCGCCCAGGTCCTTCATGCTATAGACTGCCAAGTAGCCGGCAAACAGAGTCTGCCTGGCGGCAGCGCGAAAGGTGCAAACCGTGCCGGCAGGCATCGGCGAATCGGGCTTGGAGGCCGCGTCTGGCTGCCAAACTAGCGTAGCCAAAGCACCCCCGCTGCTCTCTATTTCGATCACATGGTCCAGCTGCCTGGCCGCTGCCATCTGACTGGCCAGAAAACGGTTCCAGATAAGACGGTAGAGCCGCAGCTGTGGCCCGCTCAGATAAGCACTCAGGCTGTCGGGAGTACGGTTGATGTCGGTGGGTCGAATGGCCTCGTGAGCCTCCTGCGCGCTCTTGCGGGAACGGTAGACATTTGGCTTGGCCGGCAGATAC
>Ga0172377_10003311_pt1 | contig 16523 bp, 15 predicted proteins | sample Pumphouse3metaG_FD_119749 | JGI IMG/M metagenome (GOLD analysis project Ga0172377, IMG submission 119749) | Leachate microbial communities from a municipal landfill in Southern Ontario, Canada - Pumphouse #3 metaG | ecosystem: Engineered > Solid waste > Landfill > Unclassified | place: Canada...
CCGCGGCAGGTTTCAACGGAACGAATTCTTCAGGGAGTTCGTCCTTGCCGAATATATCATCAAAGGCATCGGAAAGGCTCTTGGGCGCTTCGGCTTCCAGCGCCGGCTTGTCTTCATTCACCGCAGGAGCGGCAGCGGACGTTTCCAAAGGTGTTTCCGCAGGCGCTGACGGCGCGGAGGAAAGCGGAGATACATCGACGGCGGATTGTTGACCGTCCGGCACGCCAGGAAATTCCTGCACGGACGCGGGAGCGATATCCGCATTGACTTCCTTGTTGCCGAAAATTCCGGACAAAGCGGAAGAAATGTCGCTGCCGGAAATTTCTCCGGCGGGAAATTCCTCATGCACGGAAGAAGACGGCGCAAGACCAGCGAGAGCTTCATCCAAGGAATGTTCCAGACTTTCAAACGAGATTTCCTTATCATCCGCATTTTCGTTCGGAAGGAGCGAGGAAAGCGAAGAAAACGGATCTTCTTCGGCATTCGCCGCAGGAGCAAGGTTCGGAGCGGCGCCGATGGATGGCGCGGCAGGAGCCGTTACAGGAGCCGCTGCCACAGAAGCAGGCGCAGCCACGGGAGCGACGGCGGCAGGCGTTTCGACAGCCACAGCATATTCGCCGGACCAGAAAGCGTTCAACGGATCAAGGTCATGCAGGCGCTGATAGCATTGATTGCGTTCCTTGACATCGCCCAGTTTATCATAGACATTGCCGAGGCGGCGGAGCGAGGCGAGGCAGAACGGATCCTTGCGGAGAATGGCCCGGCAGACTTCCCCGGCATTCTCCCACTGTTCCTTATCAAAGAATATAGCGGACTCGACGAGGAGCCCGACGAGGCTATCCGGAAAAAAGGATAGCCCCTCCGTAACATGCATGAGCGCGCTGTCCAGGTCGCCGGACTGACGTTCCAGATCTGCAAGCCATGCGAACGCGGAAGATTTTCCTTTTTTCTTGCCGACTGTTTTGCGCAGAGATTCAAGAGTCACGGCCATCGCTTACTCCTGCACGTTTTTTAAAAGAATCGCCTCGTCGGAAAGAAGCACCGGAATGCCTTCTTTCACAGGGTAAAGGCGGAGGCCATCTGCGGAAACGAGCGCCTCGGAAAGAGCGGAGGTCACAGGCACGCCAGCCGCGTTTTTCACTTTTCCAGCGGCAACCGCGGAATTGACCTTCGCAAGGAGGGTCTTGTCCGCTTCCGCGAGGGAACCGCGCGTCACGGGGCAACAAAGCATCCGAAGCAATTCTGAATCCATCGTAACACCTTTCGTTTCAAGGAGTTAATTCAATAACACCTAAAAAATAAATCATTTTAAGGAGCAGGAGGCGCTCAACGCAGATAATTGAGGTCAACGACGGCAAAATCCGTCTGTTTTTTGCGCGAAACAAGCAAAAGCGTCTTTATACGGAGCATTTTCAATTTTTCGAGGTCAAAAGATTCATGGAAACCGTGGGCGTCCGAAAGGACCATGAGCTCGCGGCAGTCCGTACGGCGGCAGATGGAGAAAATGTCCTCCAGCGGTCCTAGGAGATGTTCGCGATTTTCATCCGTGACTTCAGCGGGCGTTCCGCTCACGCAGCCGAGAAATTCAATGTCAGGGAGAACGTTGTAGCGGTCGAACCAGAAAGAAAGATCATCCGAAGTTCCGCCGAGGAGAATCGCCCGGCGGCGCTTCTTGAAAAATATCCGTGAAAAGTAATAAGTCCAGAAAGCAACGCGGCGCCAGCACACAAGCCCCAAAAGCGAAAGGCCCGCAGGGACGAAGCAGAGCGGCGTCATTCCCATTTTATATATAAAGTAAACGCAGACGGCCGCTTCGATAGGGATGAGCCAGGAAATCCGCTGCACACTGTTCAGGTCAGAAGACGAATACTCCCCGAACATAGCGAGGGGGAGCCACGAACCGAGGGCGGCTAAAGCGATCACTCTCAACGAGAACGGAACCGGCAGGCAAAGAGAAGCAATGGCATACACGAGGGCTGTAACGGCGATATCCACCACCATTTTCCACCATTGCGGAAGAAGCCTTGAAAATATGCCCACAAGGGCAGCGAAAAAAATGCCGATGGCGATGATTATCGTCGGCAAATGATAGTTGTGATGCTTGCGGGCGAAAATCAGCATCGCCTGATAAAACTCGATGAACGAGCGGACGCGGCGCGTGCGGCTGCTCTGCCCCTTGAAATGCAGAATACTCGTGCCCGGGAAATAATAATTGCGGAATCCGAGCTTCTGTATGCGGTAACAGATATCCATATCTTCACCGTACATGAAATAGTCTTCGTCGAAACCTTTCACTCGTGCGTAAACATTGCGGTTCACGCCGAAAAAAGATCCGCTCACGGCATCGACGGGCGTCTCTTCGTCCGGATCGAGGAACGTCATGTTGTATGCGGCGAAAATGCGGCTTTTCGGGAAAAGCGCCGCCAGGCCTATCGTTTTAAACACGGCAGCAAGCGGCGACGGGAACGTGCGGCGGCAGGCCCATTGCAAGGTGCCGTCTCCGTTCAGAATTTTGCAGCCCACGATGCCCGCGTCAGGTTTGGACTGTATATAGGCGAGCATTTTACGGAACGTATCCGGAGCGACGACCGTATCGGGATTCAAAAAGAATAGGACTCCGCCCTGTGCGCGCCGCGCCGCGAAATTGCAGCCTTTCCCGAAACCAAGGTTTTTCTCCGACGTGAGCCAGATAACGGACGGGAACGCATTTTTGCTTTCTTCCGTAAGGGGCTCCGGAGATCCGTTGTCGAGGACGATGACTTCCGAATCGATGCCGCGGAGAGCTTCATGCACGGAATTGAGACAAACGGGAATGAAATCGCCGGAATTATAAGCGACGATGACTACCGAACAGGACAGCGGATTTTCGGCGGCGGCCATGACTAGCCTTACGTGCGGCTGAACCGGAGCTTGAGCACAAGGAAGAACGCTTCCGAAATGATGCTTCCGCTCATTTTAGAGACTCCTCGTATGCGGTCCGTAAAAACAATTGGAACTTCGGCGACCTTGAGGCCCTTCTTCCAGATTTTGAACGTCGTCTCGATCTGGAAACAATAGCCGTCGCTCTTCATCGAGGACAAGTCAAGCACCTGCAGCGCGGAACGGCGGAAACACTTGAAGCCCCCCGTCGCATCGCCCACGGGGAGGCCCGTCACGAAGCGCGTATAAAGATTCGCGGTATAGCTCAGCGCAAGGCGTTTCCTGTCCCAGTTCTTGACGCCGATGTGACGTCCGTTGTAACGGCTACCAAGCACGAGGTCCGCGTCCATCGATTTTTCGAGAAGACGTGTGATGTCGGAAGGCCGGTGACTGAAATCTGCGTCCATTTCAAAGACGCGTTCATAATCACGTTCAAGCGCCCATTTGAATCCGGTGACATAAGCCGTGCCGAGGCCCATCTTGCCTGCACGGCGGATGAGATGCACGCGCGGGTTTTCCCTGGAAAGGGCATCGACGATATCGCCCGTACCGTCCGGAGAGCCGTCATCGACGACGAGGACTTCGATGCAGGAATGCTGCGCAAGCACCTCGGGAATGATGAGCGGGATATTTTCCTTTTCGTTGTAAGTCGGAATGATCACCAGGGTCTTGGGAAAGTCCATATCTTGCGAGGCCTCACTTATGATCCGGAAAATCCGCGGGAACGCTTTCCGCTATCGGATAATTCCGTTTCTTGTTTCCGTTGATGATTTCACCGAGAAGTCCAAGCGAGAAGAACTGCACCCCCATCACCAGGGAGAACCCCCCGACGACGAGAAGCGGGCGCACGTGCAGGGCGCCGGTGCGGATCCATTCATAGCCGAAATAGGAGAACACTCCTCCGCCGAAAAGAACACACGCGAGCCCGATGAGCCCGAAGAAATGCAGAGGCTTCGCTCCGAAGCTCCGCATAAACAGAAGCGTGAGCAAATCCAGGAACCCGGACACGAGCCTGGAAACGCCGTACTTGGAAACGCCGTGGACCCGGGCGCGATGCACCACGGGCATCTCCGTGATGCGGAAGCCCTGCCACTTGGCCATCACCGGGATGAACCTGTGGAAGTCTCCGTACAAAGTAATGAAACGCACCACGGAGCTCCGGTACAGTTTGATACCGCAATTGAAATCGTGGAGGCGCTGACCGCACACACAGGACACGGTTAAGTTGAAAAGCTTGGAAGGCCACGTCTTGTGCCACGGATCGTGCCGGTGGAGCTTCCAGCCGGAAACGAGGTCGTAACCCTGGGCGAGCACGTCCATCATCTTCGGAATTTCATGCGGATCGTCCTGCAGGTCCCCGTCAAGAGTCGCGACATAGTCGCCGTGCGCCTTGGAAAATCCGAGGGAGAGCGCATCGGCCTTACCGCAGTTGAACTGGAAGCGGAACAGGCGCAGAAAGGAATGCTTTTCAGCAAGATCCTTCAGAACATCCCACGTACCGTCGCGGCTGCCGTCATCAATGACGATGACTTCAAACGTCTTGCCCGTGGGCGTAATCGCGTCTATGATTTCTTCCATCAGAAGCGGAAGATTTTCCGCTTCATCCTTGACAGGGATTACAAGACTGAGATCCATTCCGGTTATTTCCTCTTCTTCGAAGTGTCAGCCTTCACGGAATCCTTCGCGGCAGGCTTCGCGGAATCCGACACCAGCTTAGGCGCCTGATCCGGAGCGGAACGGAGGGATTCCAGATTTGCCTTCAGGCGCATCTGTCCTTCCTGGTCGTAAGCCGGGATGATCTTGATGCCCTTTTCAAGATACGCACGCGCCTCGGCGTTATGGCCGGTGGCTCCGAGAATATAGGCGGCAGCCCAATAGCAGCGCCATTCTTCCGGGAACTGATACATACCCTTATCGAGGAAGTGCAGCGCGAACGCCACCTTCGCGTCGATCGCCGCCTTCGTCGCAGCCGTGTAAGGAAGCGCGCGAAGAGAATCGATTTCCGTGCGGGTCTGGAACGCAAGCTGGAGATAAAGCGAAGTGTAGCTCGAGAGCAGGCGGAGCGTTTCCGTGTTGATGTACGCTGTGCCGTCGCCGAGACCGCGGTACTTGTACACGCTGTCCGCAAGGAACGCGGTGCGTTGCACGTCGAAGTTCTTCGAATCATCCGTGCGGCGGTCCGTGAAGTCGCCCTGCATGAAGTTATAGATGAGGCCTTCCTGCACCATGTACTTTTCAAGTCCCATAAAGTTGGACATACCGACGGTCGTCGAGAAATGAAGCGGACGGTCCGTGTTGTTCATCGCGAGATCCATCACGAGCTTGCTCTGCGTGAGCATGAGGCCGGCGTGAGAACGCGCCTGCCATTCCTTGAACGCCGTGTAGACCTGGAGCATGACCTTGTACTGCCTGAGCTTCGCGGAATCGAGCTTCGCGACGCCGGTGCTGTCATCGGCGATGCGCTTCTGGAGAACCGGGATTGCGCGGTCAGCGCGGGCGATCCATGTCGAAGTGTAATGATCGGGATTGTGATCGTCACCGTCCTGAATCACCATGTCACGTTCGATCGAAGTCTTGTCGTAGCTGAGCTTCATGACCGGATTCTGGGTGAGCATCTGCTTGATGTACCAGTCCGTATTGCCGAGGCTCAAGTTCACGACGCGCACGTCCTTGCGGATGCCGGCGACTTCCTGCGCGAACCACAGGGGGAACGTGTCGTTATCGCCGTTCGTGAACAGAATCGCGTTCGGGCGGCAGCTGTTCAGGAGGTTGTACGCATAATCCCACGGAACCCAGAGTCCGGAGCGGTCATGTTCCTTGTAGTTCGAAACACAAGGAATGACGGAGCTTACGAGCACGAGCGCCACGGCAGCCGGAATAAGCAGTGCGGAACCGGAAACGGCAAGCATATAGATAAGGATACCGGCACCGATACCGAGGATAAGGCTCATGAAAATGAAAGCCGGAGTGTAGAAGTAGTCACGTTCGCGGACTTCGAGATGCACGGCCTCCGGGAACGGGGCTTCCTGACCCACGCGCGCATAAGCGGACTGGATCTTCTGCCAATTCTGCCACACGGGCGAATTTTCTGCGGCGATGCGGCGCTTTTCAGCGGCGGCGATCTTGGACTGATCTCCGCCGGCACGCTGGAGCATCTGCACCTCCTGCGCTGCGCTTTCCACGGCCTGACGGGCCGCGATAAGGTCGTTCGGATCCGGGACGCCGGAGATTTCAATGCCGGACTGACGCAGATCGGCCACATTCCTGGACATCACGCTCACCCAGTAATCGTGGTCGCGCTGTTCCATGCGGGTTCCGTCCGCAAAGTTGATGTAGAACAGCAGGCCTAGGGAGCAGAGGGCGTAGAGCACGCCCATATAGATACCGAGCTGACGGCTGCGGCGGAACGCAAACACGCACACAGCGACGATCGCGCCGTTGAACAGCAGGAACCACAGGAGCTGGAAGATGGTGTTGTCACCCATCGACTGCATCTGCGTCGGGAAATAAATGCCGAAACGCTGGAGCGGGATATTCTCGGAAGCGTCATAGGAATAGACGCCGTCCTGATTGAAATTCACGCCGCCCACCTTGAAAGGCAGGTACTGCGCGATCTGATATCCGCCGTAACCCATGTTCGGGAAGCTCAGGAACTGGTGAGCAGGCTGTGCACGGCGGTAGAACGCGCGTGCGAGCATGCTTTCGGAGCCGTACTGCTTGCGCTCCAGGAAGTCATTGAACGCCTGCCAGTTGTCTTCGTTGAAGAGGTTGCCGAGCTGAAGCTTGCCCTGATCGTCGCGGATGTTGATTTCAGGATCGTCTTCGTCGATCGTCGGGTTGAGTTCCGAACGGAGCGGCAGATAAAGATGGGAACTGTAACCGAGAAGGGCGACGAGAGTGAAGCAGAAAGCAAGACGCACGTTCTTCATCACATTCGCATTGAACGGCTTCATGATGCTCAGGACCGCGAGCACGATGAACGCGAGGAGGGACAGGCGGATGAATCCTGACACATAATAAATGACGGAACAAAGAAGCGTGCCGGTGATCCACAGCGGGATGCGCTCAACGATTTTCTTCGGTTCGACAATGAGCATAAGCACGAAAATCGCCGGAATGGTGAGCATCGTGTACAGATGAGCGCCGACGCCGAGGAACGCGATGTAGCAGATGAAGATCAGGATGCGGTCGCCCTTGGCGTCCTCGCGGTGGTCTATCCAGACGAGGCCGAGGTAAGAGACGAGCATCACGATGAACATCGCAAGTCCGTAGACTTCCGCCTCAACGGCGCTGAACCAGAACGTATCGGAGAACGTGAGGAGGAATCCGGCGACGAGGGCCGCCGTCACGAGGACAATCTTGCGGAAACCGCCGGAGATCTTGCTTGCGAGCGAATCCTTGGAAAGGATCTTCGCGAGGAAATCCCAGGCGAACAGCGACGTGATGAACACGGTCGCCGCGGACGACACCACGGAAATGTAATTGAGCCTCTTCGCAATTTCCTTCACGAACGGCAGCACGATGATCACTGCGCGGGAAAGGAGAACGAAGAAGGGCGTTCCAGGGGGGTGCGGAATGCCGAGCGTATTTGCGCAGGCGACGAATTCGCCGCAGTCCCAGAAGCTCACCGTCGGAGCCATCGTCATTGCATAGGTGATGAACGCCACCACCGCCGCAAAGCCGGCCACGAGGTATTTCAACAGTTTTTCATTGATCGTTTTCAAGGTAGTCTCCTACTCTGCTTGGTTCGATAACATGCCGCGATTTCTCGCGAATTGATTCAATAGTCCATTCACAAAACGGCCGGATTCCTCCGTGCTGTATTTGTTCGCAATCTGCACCGCTTCCTTGAGCGCGACCTTCACGGGAATCTCCTTCTGGTAAAGGAGCTCCGTCATCGCTATCTCGGTGATGAGGCGGTCGAGCTTCGCCATGCGGGAAAGATCCCAGCCTATCGCGAGCTTGTCAATTTCTTCGTCGAGTTCCTTGCGGTGCTCCTGCACCTGGTCCACAAGGCTCATTCCATATTTCTTCATATCGTCCTTGATTTCCTGGCTGTCCAGCACTCCCTGGAGGCAATCGCCGGCGGGGGACGCCGTGATGTCCATCGCGTAGAGAAGCTGCATCGCGAAAACACGGGCGGGTCTTTGGCTTATCGTATTCATTTCAGGTTCTTATAAAGATGAATCATTTGAACGGCGGAAAGCGCGCAATCGGCGCCTTTGTTGCCGCACTTGAGACCGGCGCGGTTCATCGCCTGGTCCACATTGTCCGTCGTAAGGACTCCGAAAAGCACCGGCACCCTGCCTTCGGCGGCGAGGTTCGCAATGCCGGAAGTCACCGCGCTCACCACGGCATCGTAGTGAGACGTCTCGCCGCGGATCACCGCACCGAGCGCGATCACCGCATCGTAATTTCCGGACTCCGCGAACTTGCGGCATACGCCGGGAAGTTCGAAAGCGCCAGGAACATACGCGACGGTGATATCCTCGGGCGCGACGCCCAGGGCTTCGAGTTTCGAGACCGCTCCTTCGAGGAGGGACTTCGTCACGACTTCATTGAATTCCGCGACGGCGATGGCGACTTTCGCACCCTGTCCATCCAGATTCGCTTTCAATTCGTTCACGTTACCGGTCATCGGATTGTCCTTTGTTCAAATCCAGATTGTGGAGCAGGTGTCCCATCTTGTCTTTCTTTGTCTGCAAATAAAAAAGGTTCTTGTCGTTCGGCTCTATCTCGATGGGAACGCGTTCCACGATCTTGAGTCCGAACCCGGAAAGGCCTTCGATCTTCTTCGGATTGTTCGTGAGGAGGCGCATTTCCCGCACGCCGATATCCGCGAGGATCTGCGCGCCTATGCCGTAGCTCCGGAGATCCGGCTTGAACCCGAGCTCGCAGTTCGCCTCGACGGTGTCGAGTCCCTGCTGCTGCAGTTCGTAAGCGCGGAGCTTATTACAAAGCCCGATGCCGCGTCCTTCCTGCCCTCGAAGGTAAAGGAAGACTCCGCCATGTTCGCCGATGAACTTCATCGCGGCGGAAAGCTGCTCACCGCAATCGCAGCGTTTGGAGCCGAAGATATCGCCCGTGAGGCATTCGCTATGGACGCGCACGTAGACGGGCTTCGAGAAATCGGGATTCCCCGCGACCCACGCCACATGCTCCGTATTATCCGTGACGCTGCGGTAGCCGTAGACCTGGAACGTTCCGTATTTGGTCGGAATTATCGGAGACGCGATGCGCTTCACGAGTTTTTCACGGGAAAGCCGGTACGCGATGAGATCGCGGATGGAAATGAGCTTGATTCCAAATTTTTCCACGACCTGTTCAAGCTGCGGAAGGCGCGCCATGGTGCCGTCCGGATTCATGATTTCGATGAGCGCGGCCGCGGGGCGGAGTCCGGCGAGCTTCGCGAGGTCCACTGCCGCTTCGGTGTGACCGGCGCGGCGGAGTACGCCTTCTTCCTGAGCGTACAGGGGAGAAATATGACCGGGGCGTCCGAACGTGCCGGGAACGGACTTCGGATCCGAAAGCGCGAGAATCGTCGCGGCGCGGTCCGCTGCGGAAACGCCCGTGGTGCACCCCTCGATCTTGTCCACCATAATAGTGAACGGTGTCCCGAGGGCGGAGGTATTGTCTTCCGTCTGGCGCGTGAGGCCGAGTTCGCGGCAGCGGGATTTCGGGAGCGGCGCGCAGAGGACTCCGCGGCCTTCCTTGAGCATGAAATTCACCTTATCCGGCGTAATCTTCTCCGCCGCGATAATGAAATCGCCTTCGTTCTCGCGGTCCTCATCATCCACGACGACAAGAAATTTACCTTCGCGGAAATCACTGATGGCGTCTTCGATCTTACTTAGCAAGGTGAGCTTCCTTCATAAAGTTTTCAACATACTTCCCGATCATGTCCACTTCCACGTTCACGAGCGCACCGGGCTTCCACAGGGAAGCGTCCGTCTTCGCAAGCGTTTCGGGAATAAGCGCCACGCGGATATCGCAGCCATTCTTTTCGGCGACGGTGAGGCTTATGCCGTTGAGCGCGACGGAACCGCGGCGGATCACATACTTTGAAAGCTCCGCCGGGATTTCCAGATCCACTTCCTCGCCCGTTTCGCGCGGAGTAGCTTTCAGGACCTTCGCCGTCGAATCCACATGTCCCATCACCAGATGCCCCCCGAGGAGGGAGCCCGCGGAACAGGGCAGTTCCAGATTCACGGACGAACCCGCGGAACGTTCCGCGAAAGCAGTGTTCGCGACAGTCTGGCGCACAAGGCAAAACTCGGCGGAATCCGCCGTGCAGGTTTCAACCGTAAGGCACACGCCGTCATTCGCGACGCTATCGCCCCGTTTGCTCTTCGCAAAGAATCCGGGGGCGAGCACGGTCATCGAAAGAGCGTCACCCTCGGGGACGATCGACTGCACTTTGCCTATGGCCTGGACGATACCGGTAAACATAACGCGCCCCAAATTAGAAATTTTCGCCACTTCAAAAAAGAAAAGGCGCCTTGCGGAGCCATTAAAATCAATCGTTATCGAATTTTCCCCAGCCCTTGAACCGCTCTTCCGTGGCCTTTTCTCCCGCTTTCAGGAGATTCCACACGGAAAGTGAACCGGGGAAGCCCTTCCCCGCAGCCCACGGGGCGACCCACAGATCAAGCCTGTTCCATAACTTCGTCTGCAAAACGCATTCCGCAAGGGCGGCGCCCGGTTCCACAAGCAGGCGATGCATCCCTCCGCGCGAAAGCGCATCGAGAACGGTCTGCCAGTTTTCCGTGAAACTTTCACCGGGGAGGATTCTCACATCCGCAAGATCCTTAAGTCCAGGCTGGGCGACTTCAGAATATACGATAGGGCGCAGACCGGAATGGAAAATCTGCCTGTCCGGAGAAAGAATCCGCTTGCCCGAAAACACAATGCGCTGCGGAGAATTTCCGCCGGGAATGTCGCGGGTCGTAAGCAGCGGATCATCAGCATCGAGGGTCGCTCCGCTCACGAGGATCGCATCGGCAGACGCGCGGAGCGCCTGAACATCGGCGTCCGCGGCGGAATCCGTGATCTTCATGCGCAAGCGGTCTTCGCCGGCGATGAAGCCGTCGGAAGTCATCGCGATCTTCAGTTCCACAAAAGTTTTCCCGTTACGCACAAAGTAATCATACGCACGGTAAAAGTCATTGAACCGCCCCGCTTCCACAGGGAATTCCTCTTCAAGGCAAACGACGCGAATGCCGGCGTCCTCCAGAATCTTGCGGCTCTTGCCGCGCACCACCGGATTCATGTCCCCGTGCGCATAGCACACAAAAGCGATTCCCGCATCGATGATCGCCGAAGTGCAGGGCGGAGTGAGTCCATAATGACAGCAAGGCTCGAGCGACACATAAAGTTCCGCGCCGCGGGCCTTTTCGCCGGCATCGCGGAGCGCCATGATTTCAGCGTGCGCGCCGCCCACTTTCTGCGTGTGCCCGCGTCCGATGACGACACCATCGCGGGCGATGATCGCACCCACCGGCGGATTCGGACGGCTCACGCCGACCGCCTTGCGGGCTTCTTCCATTATTTCGTCAAGGTAACGGGCCATTTATTTTGCACGGGGGAGAACTGCGGAGGGTGGAGCGGCGAGGAAGCCGCCATCGACACTATAGGCATCAAAGCCTTTGGAAATGAGGAAATCCGAGGCAGCAGCACTGCGACGCCCGGAACGGCAATAGACGAGGAGTTTCTTTTTCTTCGGAAGTTCCGTATACCGCTTTTCCAATTCCGGCAGAGCGATAAGGGTCGCCCCGGCGACATAGCCTTCCGCCCATTCGTTCGGATTGCGCACATCGAGGAACACCGCCCCGGCCTTGTGCATCTCAATCGCCTTATCCCACTGAATGACGGGATGCGACGGTGTGTCATTCCCGGCAGCGAATGCTACCGAAGCAAATAAAACCGATGCGAGCAACAGAATTTTTTTGACGAACATATGATCTCCTGAAACTTTATCGGTAAAATATAAAATCAGGCAAGCACCCGTTTCAGCGCATCCTGCGAAATGGCCGTATAAGTGCCCATAACGCCGCAGAACTGTCCGTCATCCTGATTCATCGCCGACAAATTATAAAGGGAAAGTCCCGTAGTGCCGTCCGCCTTGTTCCAGAGCACCAGTTTTCCAGAAACGTTCTGCCCGCTTTCGAACAGCGTCAGCAACTCCGGGCGGTACGGTTCCCATCCCTTCGCCGCCTTCGCTATTTCCGCTTCCTGCTTTCCCGTGATGAACTTGGGGGCGAGGAAGCCCATGTCCATCGCAAACGCTGCGTTGCAGCCCAGGAACATCTTGTTCTGATCCATCCAGAACACGCGCACGCTAGGAAGCGAAAGGAGAAAATTCGTAATCAACTCACAATTCTTCTGCGAACCCGGGTCCGAGACCGTGCTCATAAAAATGCGGTGCGTAACGCCGGCGAGGAAAAGCCTGCCAAACTTATCTTTATAAAGCGTACTGCGCATCCGGCTCCAGACGAGGGAACCGTCGGCATTGCGGACGCGGATGTTGTTCTCTTCCGGCTTATCGCGCGTCTCCTTGGATTCCCTGAGATCCTTGATGCGGCGGTTAATCATCGCCCGGCACATGGCAATGTCTTCCGCGGGAAAGATATCTTCCGAGTTCAGTATGGAACCGGCAGGGCGGGAATCCACGCCGGTATGCTCATAGGAAATCTCGCTCAAGAACGTAATCTTGCGGGTCTCGATATCCAATTGCCAGGCGACATCGAACGTGTTCTGCAGCAGAAGGGAATAGCGATCCTCCGCCAGCCGGAGTTTCTCGCGCGCATCCACCAGATCATTGATGTCATAAGTATAACAGATGAGCTGATCGTTCCCCTTCACATCCTTAACGAGAATCGCGCTCGTTTTCGTCCACTGCCAGTTGGATGACGCGGTGCGGAGCCGCGCAAAAATTCCTTCATAGTGTCTTTGAGATGCATTTTCCTGAATGATCCCCTGGATGATCGCATAATCGTCAGGATGCACCATCTCCTGCATGGTGTGCCCGATATACATCTGAGGTTCGAGGCCACAGAGGCGTTCCGCGCCGGCGGACACCTGCAGATACTTAAGTCCCGGAAAAGTGAGGGCGGAAATCAGATACGGGCACCCATTCACCGTCTGCCGGCAGATCGCGGACTCTTTTTTCTCATTCCGCAAAGAAACGCCCAGATAAACGGCATACACCGCAAGCACGGCACTCAACAAGATGAAAGCTATAAGCATACAGAGCCACCCTTCTCAATTCATCCGGCAAAAAAAATCCGGATGCCACCACCATACACCGATGTAACTCAAATATAAGCAAAAGCCATCGCAACTCCTGATTTCACTGGTGTCTTTTGAACAAAAACTCTGCATTTTTAAAAGCGACGCCCCCCGGAGTCCGGTAATACCCGGCGCCCGCGGAAAAAAGGTCAGCGCCGACGGAAAAACTTACCGCGACGCCCGGCCCCGGGAACAAATATGCATTCCGCACCGAAACCGCGCCGAAGCGCGCCCCGAAGCCGACATGCAGGAATTTCCGCCCATCCCGGAACGCCGCCTCGGAATACAAAAGGTACGACTCCGGAATTTCCCAGTGCGCGCCAAAAGAAAAAGCATCGCCTTCGCCATATACGCGCGACCCGATTGCCGATGCCGAAAAGCCGCCGCCCAAAAAAGCAAGAGCGCCGAGGCGGGTCGTCTGCCGCGACCACGAACTCACGCCGGGAACGTAGCTCACCGAAAGTCCGTGCCCCACGCCGAGCGTGAACCGGTCCAGGAACGTCACCGCGAACTCCGCAGAGCCCCCTGCGCTCCGGTACACGGAATCGAGGGACGCCCAGGAGAACAGCGCCCCCGCACGGTAGCGCGCGTTCCCCCACTCCGCGGAAAGCGCATAGTCCCGCAATGCGACACCGCCGGAAGGTTCCTCCCACGAAGCGCGGACGCCGAGCCCTTCCGCAAGCCGCGCGGGGGAACTTCCACAATCCGGGAAGCCGCGCGGAAGAGTCGCACCGATACCGGCGGAACAAACTTGCGCACAGGCAAGCGACGGAGCGATGAGCAGTAGATACAAACTAAGGGCGAAGAATGACGCCGATGAGTTTTTCATAACGGCCCTCCGAAAAGCGCAAAAAGTTCGGGCCAGGCATGCCCTTTGACGCAAGCGGCACTTCCACCCACGCATCCCCTTCGCCGGCCTTCAGATCCGAATGCCACAGAAGGATTCCGCTCCCGGAAAGGAGTTCCACGCGCACCGGAGCGTCCGAAACGGCGCTCACCATCAGCGGAACCCTGCCCGAACGCGATACCACGCGGGAATTCCATTTCGGCACGAACGGAAGCGCGCCCGTCGCCGCGTGCGCCGCGTTCAGGCTCGCCGGAGTCTGGAACCCCGGACTGTTCTCCGCACGGCGCGTCTTCGCGCCGAAGCCGTCCGGGCAAGCGGGCACGAAACCCGCCGGCTTTCCCCACGCCACGGAATCGAGCCTCACGTTCTTTAAACACAAAAGAAGCGTATCCGCGGAATTTTTCAGATATCCGAAGTTCGCCTTCGCGACACGCGCATCGTTGAAACCGAGCCATTCCCGGAACGCCGCAGTATCTTTCGCAAGCACAAGCGTGCCGCGGGGTTCAAGGGAATCCGCCGGCAGGGCGACGACCGTTCCGCGCCCGCAGAAGTTCAGGCCCGCGAGGGGAAATGGACGCGCACCCGCATTGTAGATCTCCACCCACTCCGGTACAGGTTCCGCGGGGCATGGGTGAATTTCCGTAAAGAAGACAGGCGACGCACCGGGAACGGCGAGCAGCGTATCAAGGGTATCGTTCAAAGGATAATCGTCCCGCTCAAGCGTGACTTTCAAGACGGCGGCATCCGCGCGCGCAAACGAGACATCCGTCTCCCCGCGCAGAAGGATCGGCTCCACGGACGCGCCCTTCAGAATATCCAACGGAGTGAAAACGACCGAAGCGCGCGCGGAATCGCACCCCGGAAGCGCAAGGCGCACGTTCCACCCACCCGGCGCAAGCTCCGCGCGCACAAGCTCCGCGCGGCAGTCCCGCACCTCCTTTTCAAAATCCGGATTCGCGTAACCGGGCGTAGGTTCCGCAAGCGACCACGAGGAATCCGAATCCGAGCGCTGGAGCGACATCCCCACCTTTGGCACAGGAACTAGCGCGGAATCGACGCACGTTCCATACATGAGCCGGAAGCGGCTTTCCCTGGAATTCGGGAGCGCCGGTCCGGAAAGAAGGCCGCAGGCAAGCTCCGGAAAATCCGGGCATGCGAGGGTATCGCGGTGAACGAGCAGACGCGACTTCCCCGCCGCCGGGATGTACGTATAAATTAATTTATCTTCGAAAAACACAGAAAGAGTGTCATTTTTCAATGAATCCGGCGCAAGGCGGACTTCGATGAATTCGCCCTTAGAATCCTCCACCTCCGAAGGATCCGGAAAAATTTCAGTGAAAAACGGACACCCTGCGAGCGCAAGCCCGCAAAGGCCGGAAAGAGACATAACTCCTCAGGCGCGAATTCTTTTATTGAATCGCGCGGTCGTCAGGGAGAATGTATTGAAGCGGATTCACTGCACGGTCGTCGTGCCACACCTCGTAATGCAAGTGCGCCCCGGTAGAGAGGCCCGTGTTTCCAATGTAACCAATAAGTCCGTAACGTTTCACGAACTGCCCCTGCTTAATGGCGAACGCCTGCAGGTGCGCGAATTTTGTGACAAGACCGTTGCCGTGACGGATCACGATGTAATTGCCATAGGAGCCATTGTACACCGCGGTTTCCACAAAGCCGTCCGCGGTAGCGTACACCGGTGTCCATCGGCTGTTCGCGATATCAATGCCGTAATGCATCTTTCCCAGTTCGCCCGTGACCGGATGAACGCGGCGGCCGAACGGAGAGGTATAAGTGCCCGAAACCGGCGCGACCGAAGGAACATTGCGGAAGCGGGAATACTGCTGATTCATGTACGCGGTCACTTCGCCGAGGGCGGCGCGGCTGCGGTTAATGCGGATACTCATCAGGTCCGAACGTTCATCCAGCGAAGTCGCGGCCGCGAGAAGCGGGAACGTCGCATAGCGGAGCTGCGTCAAGGTATCTACGGTGCCGCCCGTGCCAAGTTCCCCCTGCGAGGAGACATCCGCTTCCAGACCGAACTGCTGGTAAAGGAGCGTTTCGTCGTGGACGAATTTATCAAGGGAAGAATCGACCCTGGCGAGCTTCACCTGTTCCTTTTTAAGGCTCGTCTGCAGGGAACGCCGCTCTTCGAGCGCCTTCCCCATCAGATGATCGTAAGAGAACAGCACCCCCGCCTGCAGCACCAGCAGAACAAGGCCGAGCTTCACCACCTTCTTGAAATATTTCCACACGAGGAGCGTAGCGACAGGCAGGCGCAGCGAGCATGAACTCGACGAATTCTCCAGATGAATGGTGGCTTTAAAAAAACGCACGGTGGCGAATGTAGTAAAAAGCGCTTGCAATACAACCCTGGCAACCTTTCATTTTTAAACCAATTCCGCGAAGAAGGACTACTCATTTGTTCAGAGCCTTGCGAAATTTTTAAAATAACAAGGTTGCCTTTATGCGCCTA
>Ga0172377_10003314_pt1 | contig 16517 bp, 18 predicted proteins | sample Pumphouse3metaG_FD_119749 | JGI IMG/M metagenome (GOLD analysis project Ga0172377, IMG submission 119749) | Leachate microbial communities from a municipal landfill in Southern Ontario, Canada - Pumphouse #3 metaG | ecosystem: Engineered > Solid waste > Landfill > Unclassified | place: Canada...
ACTAGGTTTGAAAGAGTGTCTGTTAAGAGACCGTTGCACATCCAAATATAGCAGATTTATCTGCCCGAGACACCGGTTTGCTAGGTTTTTTCTGATCGCGCTAAGCCCACCAACCAACCTTCTAGTTTGGCGCTCCACCCCCATGCCCCGATTATTCTGCGGTCTTTTTAAGCTATAATTAGCAGGGTTTTATCGAAACATTATCCTGTTGCCACAGCATTATCTCGGGAGAAACCTTCCCTAATTATTGCTTAAAGCAATGATCATATTACATGTGTAAGAATCACTTGGGGCAAGAGCTCATAATTCAAGTGATGGAACCAAAACTGGTCATGATCTTTTAACGCTGAAGCGACCCAATAGCTGTTCGTAGCTTTCCCTTATCTTTGAAGCAAAGCCTGGTTCTTTATAACTATTGATCGCTTTTAAAGCTTGTTGATATCCGTATTCATAAAACTCATCTGCCTTCTTCAAATCCATAAATCCATATTCCGGATTGTATGCATCTACAACCATATCGGGCTCATTACGCAATATAGCTTGAATAGCCATAAAACCCTGATTTTGCATGAGAGATTTCATAAAAACATCGTAACGCACAAGCTTGTTTTTAGGATGCGCATCGTTAGGCTGGTAATACTCGGCATCTTTTGCTACATGCGGTAATACATTTACGGCAATAGTAATCTCTCCAGGAATTTTATCGGCAAAGGCAAGCGGTAAGGGATGAGATACGCCCCCATCCACAAAGAGATAATCGCCCAATTCGTGAGGAGCAAAGATGAACGGCAACGAACTTGATGCCCTCATCGCATCTGCAATTAAACCTTTGTCTATAAGAATGGTAACTTGTCTGCCTAGATCGTAAGCAACTGCAATAAATGGGATATTTGTATCCTCAATGTTGCGAGATTGAGTCCATTCTTCAAACTGCTTCAAAATAGCCTTGCCGTCAAAGATCCCGCTACGGGAAAAATCTAAGCTGAGTGGATTGAACAATTCGATAGTGGAAACATCTTTGGCAAATGCTAAGATCTCTTCCGCTTCAAATCCACAAGCCAAACAAGCTCCGATAATGGCACCCATAGAGGTGCCAATCACTCCAGAAATTTCGTAGTGCTTTTCTAAAGCTTTAATTACTCCAATATGGGCTAATCCATAGGCAGAACCCCCACCTAAGATCAATCGCGCTTTTTTCATGTTTTTCTCCTTTTGTGGATTCTTTTATACACCCGATAGTTATTTAGTACAACCAAAAGAAATATCAGACTGCTTACTATCAAAACGATGTTTATCGTGAAGACATTCTGGGTGGAATAATATATCATCGCCGGAATAAGCACAGCCAACAATCCGCATTTGAATACAATAATACCGCGGGGAATGCCGAGTTTCTTAAATATCCAACGGGCTACTGGATTACGCTCGCGATAAAAGTAATGTGGTCGAGTAACCAGATAGGTTGAATGAGCATCGAACACGTTGAGCAATATAAAGGTGTGGATAAGCACCCAGAAGAGCTTTATCGAGTGAATCTTAACTATTAGTATCTCCATCATTATTCCCTAAATACAAATTATGCATTGCACAATAATCTGGCAAGAAGAATAGTCCTGTATAATCCAGATACGAAAATATTCTTTACAAGATTTGAGTTGTTCATTTTAATGACACATAAGAGGTGTAAAATCGGCTTGACACGTTGAGGATAGTTTTAGTAAGATTAGAAAGTTCTGCCGAAACTGGCACCTATCATACTGATTATAAATAAAATGAATAAAGGATAAAGCATGGACAAAAAGTGGCTTATTCCACCGGGTCTGAATGCTGAAGAAGAAGAGGCAATACAAAGTTTGTGTGCAGAACTAAAAGCACCCGAACTAATTGCGAAGCTACTCTATCGAAAAGGATTGCGTGAAATTAAAGATATCGAAGAGTTCTTCAATCCAAATCTTGAGCACCTTGCAGATCCCTTTCTCTTCGAAGATATGGAGATTGCCGTAAACCGCATCCTAAAAGCTGTGGAAAATAATGAACTAATTACTATCTATGGAGATTATGATGTAGATGGCACTACTGCTACATCACTGCTGTATTTGGGACTCAAACGCATCGGGGCAAATATAGATTTCTACATCCCTCACCGGATGATAGATGGATATGGGCTTTCTTTGGGAAGCTTGGATCAACTTGCCGAAAATGGCAGCAAGCTTATTGTAAGCGTAGATTGTGGAGTAAATGCCATAGAAGAAATAAGGGCTATTACTCAAATGGGTATGGAGATAATCATAACCGATCACCATAATCCAAAAGCGGAATTACCCCCCGCTTTGGCGATCATTAATCCCAAGATCCCCGGCTGTAAATACCCCTTCCCGCACCTAGCCGGCGTGGGAGTCGCCTATAAATTGTTAATAGCAATATACCATAAGATGGGCATCGATAGCACAGAAAACATCTTGAAATATATGGATTTAGTTGCTGTTGGTACTATCGCCGATATCGTGCCTTTAATAGGAGAAAACAGGATATTTGCCCATATTGGCTTACAACATCTAATAGAAATGAAAAACTTGGGGCTTAATGCGCTCATCCAACTCTGCGGCTTGAATCAGCGCACTCTGGATACTACGGATATAGTATTTGGCATAGCTCCGCGCATCAATGCTGCAGGAAGAATGGGAAGCGCAGCCCTGGCTGTAGAATTGCTTATATCTACGGACGAAAACCAAAGTTTTGAGCTAGCCGAGATGATAGAACGCGATAACTCCTTACGTCAACAAGAAGATCAGAAAACCTTCCATGAGGCGTGTGATATCATCGAAAAGAAGTACAAAAACATTGCCAATACTCCTTGCATGATAGTATCTTCAGACGACTGGCATCAAGGCGTTATCGGAATTGTAGCCTCAAAACTGGTAGAAAAATACTACCGCCCCGTAATTATGATCTCCTTCAAAGATGGGTTTGGCAGTGGCTCGGGAAGATCTGTGGCAGATTTTGACCTATTCTCTGCCCTTCAGTATACTGAACATAATCTGCATAGTTTTGGGGGTCACAAATATGCGGTTGGGCTAACAATCTACCAGGAATATCTGGATCGGTTTGAAAATGAACTCTCACGATATGTTGCAGATCACCTGAAACTGGAACAGATTCAACCTCCTCTTTCTATAGATCACGAGATTGAACTCTACGATGTGAACGATAACCTTCTGGATAGTATTGAACGTTTTGCTCCATTTGGACCCGAGAACTTGCGCCCAACCTTCATGACGCGTGAAGTTACTGTAGCAAACTACCCCTATAATGTTGGCAGAAACCATCTAAAACTCAAAGTGGTAAAAGACGGAATCTCACTGGAACTGATTGGCTATAATATGGGTGACTATCTTAATCTACTAAAGAAAAATAGCATCGTCAATATTGCCTATACACTGGAGTATAACAGGTTTGGCAACAAATCTTCAATTCAAGGTAAACTTAAAGATATGCAAATATTAGGAGCGTGAGTTATGAGAAAACTATCTTTTCTTCTGCTGCTCATTCTTCTGGGCTGTTCTGCATCCAAGAAAACACCGCCCATGGAGATAAGCACATTTACTCTGTTTGATACAATCAGCTTTTCGGAAACCATAGAAAAGGCACATTATCACCCATCCTCAAAAACTCTTTATTCCATGCAAACCGGAAGCCAGCAGATAGTTTTATGGCGCAACGGCAAACAACTCAATACTATTGGTGGAATTGGAACTCAGCCTACCAACTTTAGCAGTCTTGCCGATTTTACTATGGCTCCCGATGGCAGTTTATATGTGCTAGACTCTGTTGCCAAAGAGATCAAAAAGTTCAGTTCGGATGGAAAACTTCTGGGAACCATGGAACTACAATATGTACAGCAGCCCAATAAATTGGCTTTAGGTAATCAACAGAACATATTCGTATACGATTCTGCCGGTTCCGAGATAGTTGCTTACGATCTTTTAGATGGGAATGAGCTATATCGTTTTGGCAAATTTGAGCTTGCAAAAGTTGATATCTTATTTGCCAATAAAGATTATGTTGTTGCTTTCGATAAGACAAGCGCAGAAAGCAGTCTCTTCTCTAACTTGGGACAATTTATTTCCAAAGATGGAGGACAGCTCGTTTACGATATGTATAATAATGCCATAAGCTTAAAAACTGAGGCCTTGATTAGCAAAATGAGTGCTGCGTGGCTGCCGATGACTTCCGGAATCGGCTTAATGACTATCAATCAAGATACAATTGCCATTGTTGTTGGCAACCAGGTACGCTTACTTAAGATCGACTATGATCAGGTTTTTTAAGACCTATTATTTGTTAATATTCTCGGCTTTGATGCTGAGCTTGTCGCGCTTACCCCTGTATTTGGGATGGTTGGCATTCTTTGCCTTTATTCCGCTCTTGTTTTATTTCAAGAAAGGAAAACACAGCATCCTCCAGAATATAATAAGCGCACTAATCTTTTGCCTGATACAAATCCTGATAGTCTTTTACTGGATTGGTTCTGTAACCATGGGTGGCTTGTTAGGCATCTGGTTATTATACTCTCTTTACTATTGGATAGCATTTATAATAGTAGAGCGAGTGTGGTTAACCTTTCCCAAGCTTAAATACAGCATTTTTGTGGCCGTGTTTATCAGTTTTGAGTTCTTGCAAAACTTTGGCGAGATGCGCTTTCCTTGGTGGAATATTGGTTACTCTCTGGCAGATTATTTAGGGCTGTTACAAGCTTTAGAGCTGGGTGGTTTAAGCTTGCTTGCCTTTTTGTTGCTAAGCTTTAACTACCTGTTTTATCTTATCTTATTGCGCAATCGCTGGCCTTGGTTCATAATTGGGTTGGGCTTTTTATTTTGGTATTCATTGGGGCAGTTCCGGTTACTTACTCTCCCCACCATCTTGCAAAACCAGCAGATAGGGATAATGCAACCCTCAATAGTGCAAGATGATAAATGGGATGTCCAAAAATACCAGGAGATAATGAGTGTATATGATGACCTTTGCACTAAGGCATCTTTATCTGGCTTTCACCTGCTGATCTTTCCCGAAGCCGCCATTCCTGATTATCTCTTATTGGAACAAAGCATCCGTCAAGACTTCCAGGATTTGTTGGAAAAACACCAATTGGCTATCTTTACCGGATTTCCCCACATCGAAGAAGCCCCAAAAGGATATCCCGGAATCTATTATTATTATAACGCTGCGGCTCTATTCAAACCCAACATGCCTTCTACAACAAACTATTACAAGAATATCCTAGTGCCAGTTGGCGAAAGGATGCTATTCTTAGATCAATTCCCATTTTTATGGAACCTGCAATTTGGGCAAGCAAACTGGGAATTTGGCACCAAGATTCCTCGATACCAGTGCGCTGGAAAGGAATTCTCACCTTCTATATGTTACGAGCTTGCTTTCCCTCATTTTATGCAAAGAGCAAACTACAATACCGATCTAGGCACATTAAGAAAGGCAGATTTTCACGTGAACATTACCAATGATGCCTGGTTCGGTACTTCATACGGACCCTGGTTACACGCTACTATGACGAAGTTTCGTGCTATTGAATCTCGCATCCAGATATATCGTAGCGCCAACACGGGTATCTCTATGATTGTAAATCCTAAAGGAGAGATTATTCGTGATGCAGGCCTTTTTGAAAGAGTAAACATCACTGCCCCCCTATATACCAGCAACGTTATAACACTTTATCATAGAATCTATCACTACCCCTGGATATTTGTCTGCTTTACTGTAGTTTTCACCCTTCTAAGCATTTTTATTCCGAGGAGAGCAAAATGACAAAATACTATTACAGCATTGGCGAAGTTAGTAACCTTTTGGATGTAAAACCTCATGTATTACGCTATTGGGAAAGTGAAATCCCTGCTATTCGCCCCAAGAAAAGCGGACATAAAAGGCGCTATAACATACAGCAGATCGAAACCTTGAAAAAGATTAAGGATATGTTGTACAATCAACGTTATACTATCGAGGGTGCCAGACAAAAAATAAAACAGGATAAGGAACTGCTTCAGGAAGTCCGCAAAGAAGCCGTGGCAAAGCAAAAGCTTAAAGTTAGTGCTGCCCTTCCCGCAATTGCAAAAGAATTACTGGATTTGAAGAACCAGCTAATTAGCCTAAAGCACAAGTGTAAAAAAATCACAGGAAAATAAACATGGAATTTCAAAAGATAATACTAAGCCTTCAACAATATTGGGCAGATAAGGGCTGCAATCTTATTCAACCCTACGATATGGAAATGGGGGCTGGCACCTTTCATCCGGCAACTTTCTTTGGTGCATTAGGTTCTCAACCTTGCGCAATTGCCTATCCTCAGCCGTGCCGCCGACCCAAAGATGGCAGATATGGAGAGAACCCCAACCGCTTTCAACACTACTATCAGTTTCAAGTAATTATCAAGCCTTGTCCCGACGAGATTCAAAACCTGTATCTTAAAAGCTTGCAAGCTATTGGAATCGAGATTGAAAAACACGATATTCGTTTTGTTGAAGACGATTGGGAATCTCCTACTTTAGGTGCGTGGGGCTTAGGCTGGGAAGTGTGGTTGGATGGCATGGAAATCTCTCAATTTACATATTTTCAACAGGTTGGTAGTATTGATGTTTTCCCCATCTCCGTAGAGCTTACTTACGGATTGGAGCGTCTTGCCATGTATATTCAGGATGTTCCAGATTATCGCCGCTTAGCTTATAGTAGCACAACAAAGTATGCCGATTTATTCTTTAATAAAGAGGTAGAGTACTCTGCCTACAACTTTGAGTATGCCGATACAGCGCTCCTATTTGAGTTATTTTCAAAGTATGAAACCGAGTGTAAACTGCTTATCTCAAGCAAGCTGGTTTATCCCGCTTACGATATGCTGCTAAAGAGTTCACACACCTTTAATCTTCTTGATGCCAGGGGAGTTATAAGCGTTACAGAGCGCGCTGCCTACATAGGAAGAATTCGAAACCTGGCAAAGAGTTGCGCTAACACCTACCTCGATAAATACGGTAAGGAGAAATCATGAATAACCCATATTCCGGGATCTTAAATTCCCTCAGTAATGTTTCGGATCGCCTTATTCAAGTAACTGCATATAAAGACCTTCTAAGTAATTACAATGCAGTGATTATTCTGGATGAAGACCCAGATGGATGGCTAGAAAAGCTTTCACCGTTGGCAAAGTATATTCACAAACACAAGCTGAATCTCCCCCTTATCATAAATAGGCGTTTTATTAAGTACTCTTTAGATTCGTATCCACTGGAATTCATCAATATCATTAGCTGTCAGAGAGAGAATATTTTGGTAAAGGAAGACCTTTTAGCAAATCTACAGATCAAGCCTGCAGATGTGCGCTTGCAGATGGAGCGTGAATTTAAAAGCAAATGGTTACTTACCCGCCAGGTCATATTGGAGGGCAAGATGAACAGCCGTAACTTGCGCCATACCTTACAGCTTTCTATAACGGCTCTAATCCCTTGTGTAAAAGGCTTTTTCTTCCTTAGCAAACAACCCTATCCTCAAAGCTCCGATGAGCTTTTTGCTCAGGCAGCCCTAATCTGTAAAATTGATCTTAATGCATTTGCTATTTGGATGAAGAAAACTGAGATTGAGCTGGCAGATATTGAACGCTATCTCTCAATCCTCAACAAACTTATGGAATTAATGGAGACGTATCCGGTAGAATAGATGGTACAAAGTAAGTTCAATTTTGGCAATATCGATTTCCCAGTTTTAGCGCTAGCAATACACAACGGACATCATCTTCCGCAAGTTTTATTGCGCTATACGGCAATTTCTGATGACGACCGTTTCCGAGAGGAAGATCCTTATACTGGACAATTAGCTGAACATTTCCCCAATCATATAATTGTGAATACCAGCCGCTTTGCCATAGATCTCAATCGTAAAAGAGATAAATGTGTATATCTTAAACCGGAAGACGCATGGGGGCTGAACGTTAGAATTGGAGAACTGCCCGAAGCTCTATATAATGACCTTTTGAATAGCTACGAAGATTGGTATAACACCCTTGTTTACCAGATCGAACGCATGCTGAAATTTCATCCCTATATCATAGTTTTAGATCTCCACAGCTATAACCACCGTAGAAACGGTCCCGATGCTCAACCCGATCCACAAACCGACAACCCGGATATCATACTGGGTCGCAGCAATATGAACAAAGAATTTTACCCCATTGTGGAAAATCTGAGATCGAAATTAGATGGGAAACCCATTTGGAATATGAAGCTGGATGTCCGTTGTGACGTTAAGTTTCCTGGAGGACAATTACCTCGTTTTCTGCACGAGAAGTACCCTTCTCAATTACTCTGCCTTGCCATCGAATTCAAAAAAATCTTTATGAACGAATGGAGCGGAAAGCTTAACCCTGTATCACTTTACGATATCCGCAACCTTTTTATGGATGAAGCAGAAAGCTGGATAGAAAACACCATTAAAGATTTTCCCTTTAAAACTGTGACATAAAGCCCGCATCAAAATTTTTACCATATTGTTGTTTGTGCCTAGCCTATTACTTTAAGCACAGATTAAGCAAGGTTTATGCAGAGATCCTCCCGATGTTAAACATGATCTTAGCTTGAACTTACTCTAATTATTGCCAATAACTATGGGACGTTATTAGGGAAAGCCATTTCAAATATTATCAAACCAGAGTAGAACCATAAAGCTATATGCAGATTTTCTTGAACTAACTCTCTTCCAACAAGTTCGCACTCAGATAAGTAATAGATAAATTTCCTATTGACAAAAGATGCTGCAATTTAGATACTTGGAATTGTTACTTAACTATATGGAGGTAAAGATGATAACATTAAGACAAGTTTGGCATTGTCCAATTTGTGGAAATACAGTAGAAGCTGTATATGGTGGTAAAGGAGAATTGGTTTGCTGCGGTGAACCGATGGAACTTTTAGAAGAAAATACCGTAGATGCGGCAAAAGAAAAACACGTTCCTGTCGTGACAGATTTGGGAAATTCCATCAAAGTGGAGATAGGTTCTGTACCCCATCCGATGGAGGAAAAACATTACATAGCCTTTGTAGAAGTGCTCACCAAGAAAAAAGTGTGCAGACACGAGTTTAAACCGGGAGAGGCACCTGTAGCCGAGTTCCCCGTTAAACATTCCGATGTGGAATCGGTACGGGAGTATTGCAATATCCACGGGATGTGGAAAGCGTAAGAATAAATTCTGGAGGTAAATAAATGTCCTTTAACGAAAGCAGAACTGCAGAAAACCTGATGAAATCTTTTGCGGGAGAGTGCCAAGCAAAAATGCGTTATGAATACTCCGCAAAAACCGCTAAGAAAGAAGGATTCGAACAGATATCCAATATCTTTATCGAAACGGCGATGAACGAAAAAGAACACGCCAAAGTATTCTTCCGTCACCTCTTAAAAAACGGAATAGAAGGGCAGATGGTTAATATCACCGCTTCCTATCCCGTAGGCTGGAGTGAAACAGAGAATGCCACTATCAAGAATCTTGAATACGCAGCCAATGGCGAAAATGAGGAATGGACAGAACTGTATCCTATCTTTGCCGATATTGCCGATGAAGAAGGCTACAAAGAAATAGCTCTTTCTTGGCGTATGGTTGCCAAAGTTGAGAAAGAACATGAAAAGCGGTTCCGTAAGCTATATGAGAACGTTAAGAACTTGAAAGTGTTTAAAAAAGCTGAAAAAGTTTTTTGGAAATGCTTAAATTGCGGTTATATTCATGAAGGGGACGTAGCTCCCAATGTATGCCCTGTATGCAATCATCCACAGGGCTATTTTGAAGTACATATTGAGACCTACTAAGTAATCCTGGAGGATCCTTATGCAGAAGTATCAGTGCATTGCATGCGGTTGGATTTATGATCCTGCCGAAAACGACAACGTACCCTTCGAACAACTTCCTGAAGATTTTGTTTGCCCGGAATGCGGTGTTGGAAAAGACATGTTCGAACCTATTGACTAACAAGTACGATAACGCCGGGGAGATCAACCTTCCCGGCATTTGTTTGTTCAAATGTTTAACTATTACTGAGGTTTTATGACTGTATCTGAATTTAATGAAATCTTAGATTTTGCTGTAGCTCGAGAACAAGAAGCAGTATCTTTCTACCGCGCTCTTCAGGGAGAGAGTAAATTTGCCCAACAAAAAGCGATGTTACAAGAGCTTGAACAGATGGAAATGGGCCATATTGTAGTAATTGAAAGCATCCGGCAAAAAGGTGTGCAGCCCCAATTCATCGAGAAAGTTCCCAATCTTAAGATCAGCGAATATCTGGTAAAAGAACTTGATGAAAAAGACTTGAGCTATCAAAGCATTCTTATTAAAGCCATGAAACGAGAAGAGAACTCTTTCAAACTCTATACAGAAATGAGTCTTAAATTTCCCGATGAAGAATTATCTACGCTCTTTCGACGATTAGCATCGGACGAAGCTAAGCATAAGTTACATTTCGAAAAACTATACGACGATTTTATCAGCAAGGGAAATTGAAACTCGCCATCGACAGTTCCCAACGAGCAGGATCAATAGCCCTTTGCAATGAAGATGGCTTGCTTTATAGCGCATATTTCAACATTAGCGTAACCCATAGCGAAACCCTTATGCCGGTAATGGATTACGCCATGAAACTGTGTGGATACAATCCCCAAGATATCGATGAGATTTTCGTATGCCTGGGTCCGGGATCTTTTACTGGACTAAGGATTGGGATCGCCACTGCCAAGGGAATTGCCTATGCGCGAGGAACACGTGTTTTAGGATATAGTTCTTTACAGATGGCGGCACTTCCCTGTTTGGTGAGCGGCAAAAAGATTCTTAGTGTTATAGATGCCAAAATGAAAGAATTATATGTTGCGGGGTTTACCCAAACCCTACAGCCTATCATAGCACCGCAGGTTGTGTCTTTTCCTGAATTATTAGCTTGGGATATTCAAGATTACATCCTTTCCGGAAGTGGAGCAACACTGGCGGCAGAAGCCTTCAAAAAAAACGACATTACAGTGGCTATTGCACCTAACTATTTCCATCAACTAAGAGCAGAGTGGCTTTTCGATTTGCCAGATTATATAGCGCCTAATATCTATGAAGGGCAATCGCTTGCCAATCTGGAGCCACTGTACTTAAGAGAAAGTACCGCCCAACTCAGAAAGAAAAAAGCCTCCATTTAGAACCCAAGCTATCCGAAAAGATAGATTAACAAGGGTAAATATAACAGTGCGATAATAATTGAGAAACTTACCATCGTAGCGGCAAATTCTCGATCCATATTCTCCAGATTGGCAAAGATAAGGGTGTTAAAACCAATCGGAAGGGCTGAACATACTATGATGGTGGTGGCAGTTAATCCATGTAAGCCAAAAAGCTGTGCAAAAAGATAGCCAATCCCCAAACCTATCCCCATCCGGATAAATATTGCCAAAAAGGCAGTACCAATGTTTTTCTTGCGCGGGGCAAAGTATAATCCCAACGCTATCATAACCAAAGGAGTTGTGGGCTGCCCTACCAAAGCTAGGAAGTTGAGTGAAACAGGGTTTAGATTTGCACCCATAAGCTTAATTATAAAGGCAACTAGCATGGCATACAGAGGAGGTAATTTCAAGAACTTGTTCCAAGCAATCTTGTCTGTATGAGAGTTGTCTCCAAACTTGATCGCATTAAAGTATGTAAAAGTAAAGATCATGAATGTGTTACCAATATCAAAAAGCGACGCTCTAGCCAAGCCCTCATCTCCAAAAGCTGCCTGAAAAAAAGGTAAGGCATAGGCAGTGTTCATAATCATTGTGCCTACTAAAAAACTGCCAAACATTGTTTTAGGAAGTTTGATAAGTTTGTTTATACCGGTAGAAATAAGGTACATGAAAACTACAACGAGCATTGCTAAAACAGGGATTAAGAGCATATCCGCACTAACATGAACATTGTTTATTGCAATAATGGTAAGGGCCGGTAAACCGATATTCAGCACATATCGCAATAATACTGGCGCATCTTCTTTGTTCAGTAATTTAAGCTTTTTGGCACAGATACCGGCAAAAAACGCCACAATTAGAGGAATGACCTTTTCGACAAACGGATTCATAGCTTTACTGCCCTTAATTATCTAGCGCGAAAGTACGATATAATTCGTTTAATTTGTTTCCCACAACTCGGTTATGATTCTTTTGAATCTCGTTTTGGGGAGGAAGATACAGTGTAAATTCCGGTTCTGAGGCTAACTCGTTCTTTAGTTGCCATTTATGCTGAAAACTGCGCCCATCCAGACTCTTGATCTTTGCTAATTGCGCCTCAGAAAACCTGTTAAGTAGTCCGCTGTCAATAAACTTAGCATAGTCTATCTTCAGATTGTGGATTTCGGAAAGCTGAATAATGCGACTTATTTGGTCTCTATCCAAAGTATCCTGATCTTTCAGTTCTCTATATATCTCGCGTTCGGTGTGAAAATTGCGCCCATTAACCGTAGCAAGAGCAGAAATATCGAAGCCTTCCTCCGAAATCTGGGTAATAGATTTGCGGTTAAATACATATTGAGTATCTCGGTGTACTTTTTGCTCGAAAACATTCTGAATGATGAATAGAAGCGTAAAACTGATTAGTGCAGCCATAATAGGAGCCGCTACCCAAGCAAAGGATATCCGCGCTAATATATTGTATCGAATGTTTTTTCCGCCTTTCACCAAACCGATGCCAACTACCGCACCTACAATCACTTGTGTAGAAGAAACCGGCACTAGCGGTATGGTGGGCAAACCTGCGCTTAACAACAGATTGTATAGCCCTCTTGAGGCAAATAGAAACAGTACTATGGCTTCGGCAGTTAGTGCTATAAGAGCTGTTATGGGAGAAAGATGAAAGAGATCCTTCCCAACCGTACGCATAACTTTGTGAGAATATGTGTAAATGCCTACAACTATAGACAATGCTCCCAAAAGATAAAGCTGCTGCACTCCACTAACATGGAAAAAAGTGCCTAAACTCAAATCTTTAAATGGAGATACGGGAACAAATACGCCTACAACGTTTGCTATATTATTCGCCCCCAAAGAGTATGCGCCAAATGCTCCTACCACAATTAAAGCATAACGTATCATCAAATCCTGCACGAGCAAATGTGTGCGAGACCTGTTTATAAACGGTTTTACTAGATAGAATAAAAAGGCGGCAATACTACCAGATAGCACAAATGCCATCACCCACGATGAGGCTATTGTTATTAAAGAACCGTAATCTGTAAGTCTCCCGGTAAACAGATTCCAGCCAATAATAGCACCAACAATGGTTTGGGAAGTGGATACGGGAATGCGAATGCGCACAATTAGCGTGATAGTCAAAGCCGCAGCCAGAGCAACAGTAAAAGCACCACCAAGTGCATCTACAGAGCCCAATCTCCCTAAAGTGCCGGAAGGTCCGCTACCCTCCAGAACAGCTCCCAAAGTTATAAATATTGCTGCAATCAGTGCCGCTTTTTTAAATTTGAGCATGTGCGTTTCTACCGCAGCACCAAATATGTTGCCGGTATCATTTGCCCCCAGCGACCAGCCTAAAAACAGTCCGCTAAGTAAATAAAAGAAAAACATGCTTGGCTACAACTGCCTTTTAATTGTATATATAGACAGACGATCACACACGTTTTGGGCTGCATCCGAAATCTTTTCTATATGAATGGCAAAAAAACGCAATTGACTCTTACGGGAAAGCTCTATATCCAAGCTAAAGACCAGACGGCGTAAGCGCTCTCCAATGTGATCCGCTTCGCGTTCGAAAAAATACACTTTGTGGATGTAATTGTTTACCGCAGCGAGATCTCTGAAAAAGGATCTTACAGCAAAAACTAGTTGTTCCACCGCCGCCACAGAAGAGCGGGTGGTCTGCATCCATAGGTCGTTTAGCTCTGCGGGAATATCTGGTAGTTCTATGGAAAACTGCAAAAGAGAATCCTTGATGTTGTCAATAACTTCGTCAGTATTTTCAAGAATTGCCAGCACATCACCCCGATTTTCAGGAATCAAGGTTCGTTCATAGAGAAAGCGTTCGATGCTAACCCGTAAATCATCTGCTCGATGTTCGTATTCACGGATCTGCGACAAGCGTTCTTCAAACTGTTGTGTGCGTCCTTCCAGATAATCTTCTACTGCCAATTGGAAGGTTGTGGCAGAATCACTTACAATATCTAAGAATGTGTCTATTTGAGATTCTACAAATCTGGTTGTTTTTAATAGCAGAGCCATATCTTCACCTTTCCTGCTTTTTGTCTTTTTGGCAAATTATCCGTAAGCATTTTTTTGTCAAGCTTTACGGCTCCGGATTTGTCGCAGTGTTGCCAGATATTGGAATTCATAATCAAGCGGATTGCAGTATTTATCTTATACAACTATCTCTCTATTACTTAAACATGATCACCAGCATTCATACGGGATATGATCGCCAATTATTCAAATGTCTTACACACAGTTTTTACATGTTTCTTTACCTCACAATTAGGCATACTTTAGGGGGACATGATCCCTTACTTACAGCATGATCCCGGCTTGAACCTTGCTTAATCCTCCGTTGTAGCGAAGGGCGGGAAGGGGGCGAAGCGTCAATGCGGATGGGGGAATTTAGCTGTCGTTGAGTAAATGCATGAGATCGTTGCACATTCATATCTAGCAAATTATTAGCATGAGATATTGATTTTATGGGCTTTTGATGATCGCACTTCTGATTCACTCGCCACATTTGTAGTACTAGGCTCCGAATCATGGCTTGATTATTCAACGGTCTTGGCATAAATTCATGGGGATTAGAGCAAAGAATCGGCACAAAAACATTGACACTAAATGCATAGTATAAAATCTGAAACAAAGGACTTTGAATAAGATGAACAAACAGCAGAATCGGCTTTTAGAGCTGGATAAGATATATAATTTGATCTCGGTTCCGGGTAACTTTTTTGAATCTGTAAAACGCTATAAACTGGGTACCGAAAAGCTTTCTGCAAATGAAGTTAGAGAAGCCTATAAGCGTAGAGGCGTGTTTATCAACGAATTGAAACATCATACAGAAAACAAATGGTATAACCTCCTTGCTCACATAGACGAGATATCTCTTTCTGTTTATCGAGACGGACATCCAGCATTACATGACTTGTTTGAATTGAAGAGTTTTTTGTATCACTATCTGGCTTTGCGAAGCTATAGCATCGAGCGATCTATTACAAATTATCAACTCCCGGATTTGGAGGATCTTTTTGTTCTACTTGATCCTGAAGGAGGAAGAATCCCTCATTTTCGTCTGTCGCCTCTTTACAGTAATACTTTACAAACTTTAAATGACAGACGACAAGAACTTTCGAACCAGTTAAGATACACTCGTAGAATGTTTCTGCATGAAGCTATCGATCAGCTTGGTATATCCGGGCTCAAAGAAGAATTTGTGCTCTCTCGAACTCAGACAGATCTTATCCAAAAGATACAAACAAGCCAATACTTTAGACTAAAACAGGAAAGCATCGCAAACCTTATTTTCACCTTGGCAGATAGTCTCGAGGCAAATAGCATCAAAAGAGAAATTACCGATCTCAATACAGAACTAGAAGAAGAAGAAAATCGTATTCTAGACTACCTGGGCATACGTATTGCGGAGTATTCGGATAAAATTAAACAAGCCCTTGGAAGCTTAAAAGAGTTAGGCTGGGATTTTGCCTTGGCAGTATTTGCTACGAATTATAGATGCTGCATACCGTGCGTGGACGATAAGATAGCATTACAGGGAGCCCGAAACCTAGCCCTTGAACTAAGTCTTCGAAGTCAAAAACGCCCATATCAAAACTTGGATTTGGAGTTTGGAATTGCAGCAAACTTGATAACCGGACCCAATATGGGTGGTAAAACTACTATTCTAAGATGTTTAGCTCAGTTTGCCAACCTGCTTAAACGTGCCATCCCCTTACCCTCCGATAAAGCTGTATTCCCTTTTTATGATTTTGTGTATTACAATCATGCCTCCGAGAAAGAGAATCTATCATCTTTTGGCAGTGAAGTAGTTTCGTTTAGCCAAGCTATCCAGTTAGAGGGGCGTGGTTTGTTTCTTCTGGATGAATTTGCCAAGGGAACCAATCCTCGTGAAGGCGAGGCTTTGGCAACAGCAGTAATCCAATATCTGACAAGTAGCCCTCACACCTGTGTTGCTGCCACCCATTTTACGGCTCCCACTCTGCTGCAAAACATTAACCAATACCAAATTAAGGGTATTGATGCAGCTCTGCATAGCATAGATAGTGACGATCTTGGTGAGCGATTGAGGATACTTGCTAAAGCCATGGATTATAGCCTCTTAAGATTAGAGGACAATAAAAAACCACCCATGGACGCTTTCCGCATTGCTGAGATTTTAGGTATGCCCAAAGACATTATGCATCTGCTATCCCAAAAATCGTGATGTCCACAATTAGTTTACAGCAGTGCAGCAAACTTGCACTTGAAACCGGAAG
>Ga0172377_10003315_pt1 | contig 16516 bp, 10 predicted proteins | sample Pumphouse3metaG_FD_119749 | JGI IMG/M metagenome (GOLD analysis project Ga0172377, IMG submission 119749) | Leachate microbial communities from a municipal landfill in Southern Ontario, Canada - Pumphouse #3 metaG | ecosystem: Engineered > Solid waste > Landfill > Unclassified | place: Canada...
AACAACAGGAAAAAAGCTTATCTGATAATTAATTTCAATACTAACCAGTTGAAGGAGGAAGTGGAGCTGTTAAACCGGCTGACCCGATTTAATATATATATTATTAATAAGCAGCGGCAGTTTCTGTGCTATAAATCCTTTAATGTCGAGCTTGAGCGTATTTCCGAGGGCGCTGACGCGCAGTTTGTTAATGAGCTTTTCTCAACGAAGGATTTTTTCAGCATTTCAAATTCATATTTCTTTAAAATAAAAATTCCTCTCAATAAGGCGGAGTTCAATGAAAACGGCAACTTTATATATTTGGCGGTTGAACTTCCTGCCGACAGATTTCTGGCGTATAAAGAAATTCTTTTTCGGAAAATTCTGTTTTACGTATTGCTGTTGTTTGTTGTTACGTTGGCGGTTGTTTACGTGCTTTTGTTCCTTTCCGTACTGACGAACAAAAGAGCGGTTCAGCTTCGCAAAGCCATGAAGTTGCTGGAACTTTCCGGAGACGGCGTCGCGGTTACTGACGGGAAAGGGGATATTGAATATGTAAATCCGGCTTTTGAGAAGATGTACAAGTGTTCGCTAAAAGAAACCGCGGGGCTTAATATAGCAAATTTCAATTCAAGTTTTTACGGTGAAGATTTTTATACGGCGATGCAGGCGAGAGTGGACAATACGGGAAAATGGGAAGGGGATATTGTCTATATGTCGGGCGAAAACACCCGGCAGGTAAAACATTTGACGATAGAGAAACTGCCTGATCCCCAAACCGGACAAGTGATGTACTTCAGGGTTTATAAGGATATTACCAGGCTCAGGGATTCCGATAAACAGATTAAGAGGCTGAATTCCCTGGACTACCTTACCGGATTGCCTAATAAACGGATGCTTTTGACCCGGATCAGTGAAAAGATAAAAAAGTTTTCCGCAAGGGGCGGGAAGTTCGCGGTATCCTCAATTTCAATTTACAATTTTAAACAGATCAATGATTCTTACGGTTTTGATATCGGAGACAAAACCATATTGCTTTTTGCGGAAAGGATAAAAGGTAAAATCAGAAATACCGATATTTTGGGACGCCTGGGGGACAATCATTTCCTGTTGGTTTCAAACAGCAGTCCGCCGGAGTCCCTGAAACACTATATTGCGGATATTTTCAGGATCTGTACAGCAAGTCCGTTTATGATTAATGAATGGGAAATTTATTTATCAATAAATGTCGGCATATCAATTTATCCCGATAACGGAGCTGACGGGGAAGAGCTTATAAAAACCGCAAGCCTTGCCAGGGGAGACAAATTGCCGGACGATAGATTGGCGGTAAACTTTTATCTTGATAAAATGTTGTTAAAGGCGAAGGAAAAAAGCAATATGCTTTCTTTGCTGGAAAAAGCGATCCAGAGAAAAGAATTATACTTGGAATTTCAGCCTAAAGTGGATTCCCGAAACGGAGAGCTGGTTGGCGCTGAGGCCCTTACCCGGTGGAATAACGAAAAACTTGGTAAAGTTTTGCCTTGCGACTTCATTCCGTTGGCGGTGGACAACGGCTTGATAAGCAAAATAAGTTATTGGGTGATCAGGGAGCTTTGTTCTCAACTGAAAACATGGCGGGAAAGGGGGCTGGAGATAAAACCGGTTTCGTTTAATTTGTCAATTTATGATTTGGAGAGGGAAGATTTCCCTTCCTACCTGTTTGCCTGTGTTGACGAGTGCGGGGTGGAGAGCGGGGATATTCAAATTGAACTGACCGAGCGGGTTTTGGCGAAGAATAAGAATAAGGTCATTGAAAAAATAACCCAACTTAAAAAACGGGGCTTCAAAGTCTTGATAGATGATTTCGGGACGGGTTATTCTTCGCTTGAGTATCTCAAGGAATTTAAAATGGATACGCTGAAAGTAGACCGCGCTTTTATTAAAGATTATCCTGAAAAAAGTAAAGGGGAAATAGTAAAGACGATCTGTGAACTTGCCGAGTCTCTCGGTATAGAGGTTGTTTGTGAAGGGGTGGAAAACAAAAGTCAGGTTGATTTTTTGGCTTCAATAGGCTGTCGCATTATCCAGGGGTTTTATTACAGTCCGCCCGTGAGTCCCGAAGTTTTTGCGGATATGCTTATTGAAGGCAAGGTAAAGGGAAGGGAAGTATAAGTTTACCGGGAAACTTCAAACCCCTCAAGTAAATCGAATATGCAGATACAGTTGTAATTTTCGATCTCGATTATCAGTTGTCGCGCCGCTCTACGTCAATCAATACGGTTTCGCAGCGTTTAAGCATAAGTTATTGTCCTGTATCTATTGGCCTTTTGGTGTAATCCCTTTTTTTACTTTTGTTTGCGGATAAAATAACGAAGAAAAACTTTCTTTCAAGCCGATTTCAGGGTATATCAAGAAAAAATCCCGCCGTGTTTAACCGGAGGGATTTTACCTGTACAATATAAAACGGGAAGTTTAGACCCCCAGGTCGATCATGGCGTCGGCAACCTTGCGGAAACCGGCGATGTTGGCGCCGAGAACATAATTGTCCCTGGCTCCGAATTCTTCCGCCGCGTTTCTGCTTGCGGTATGAATATTGCGCATAATATTACGGAGTTTGCCGTCAACTTCGCCTGCTTCCCAGCCTACCCGCATGGCGTTTTGACTCATTTCAAGGCCGGAAGTGGCGACTCCGCCGGCGTTGGCCGCTTTGCCCGGACCGAAAAGTACATTGTTGGCCAGCAGGTATTCGACCGCTTCCGGAGTCGTCGGCATGTTTGCGCCTTCGGAAACGCATATGCAGCCGCCCTTTACCAGGGCTTCGGCGTCTTTCAGGTCAAGTTCGTTCTGGGTGGCGCTTGGTAAAGCGACATCCGTTTTTGTCAGTCGCCATGGCCTCTGGTTTTCGAAATAGGCGATGTCGCTGAATTTTTCCGCGGCTTCGCTGATGCGTTCGCGGCGAATATTTTTCAGGTCCATGATAAACTCAAGTTTTTCATGGGTCAGGCCTTCTTCGCAGAGTATGGAGCCGCCGGAGTCGGACATGGTGATAACTTTGCCGCCTTCATTTATAATTTTTTCGGCGGTATACTGGGCGACATTGCCTGAACCTGAGATCATAACCCGGCGGTTGTCAAAATCCGTCCGGCGGGTTTTCAGCATTTCAACCGCGAAATAAACATTGCCGTAGCCGGTGGCTTCCGGCCGGATCAGGCTGCCGCCGAAATTAAGGTTTTTGCCGGTAAGGACGCTTTGGTGGGCGTTGACAATTTTTTTATACATTCCGAAAAGATAACCGATTTCCCGTCCGCCGACCCCGATATCCCCGGCCGGAACGTCGGTGTCCGGGCCGATATGCGTTTGCAGTTCCCGCATGAAATTCTGGCAAAAACGCATGATTTCAAGATCACTTTTGCCCTTGGGGTCGAAATTGCTTCCGCCCTTGCCGCCGCCCATTGGAAGGGTGGTCAGGCTGTTTTTGAATATCTGTTCGAAACCCAGGAATTTGAGAATGCTTAAATTTACGGAAGGATGAAAACGCAGGCCGCCTTTATAGGGGCCGATAGCGCTGTTAAACTGGACCCGATAGCCCCGGTTTACCTGGATGTCCCCGTTATCATCAACCCACGGCACCTGGAAAATGATGATCCGTTCCGGGACTGTTATCCGTTCCAGAATGCGGTATTTCTCATATTTGTCATTGCGGTCAAGCAATGGACTCAGGGAATCAAAAACTTCAAAGACGCTTTGTAAAAACTCTTTCTGCCATGGCAGTTCCCGGCATAATTCATCATAAACCCGTTGCGCATAATTGTTCATTTGCGATCACCTTTCTCTCTTTTTTTGTTTTTGGCAATAAAATGCCGTTCGTTGCGACATTTGTTGCCGATTATTTACTGCTTTTAATATATGTCTCTACTGAAAAAAGCAAGTATTTAATTTGAAAATGTTTTAAAATAAAAATGTGATTGGCATAATTGCCGAAAAGTAGAATATTGATTTTATTAATTAAGCTTGACTTTATATATTCATGGGGTATTTTTGCCATTGGTGTTTTCGTGATTTTTTAATTTTACCAAAACCTAATTTGGAAGATTTGAGATTATGGCTTTATCTGACAAAACCGAAAGAAAAAAGCTGGCGATACTTGAGGTGCTTAAGAATTCAACCGCGCCTTTAAGCGGGCGCCGGATTACGGATTCCCTGAACGTTTCCGGTTATGATATAAGCGAGCGTACCGTCAGGCTCTATCTTCAGCAGCTTGACGATGCCGGGCTGACCAGGCCCGACGGCAAGCGCGGCCGGACGCTTACCGATGAAGGCAAGCTTGAACTGGGCAGTTCCAAGATACTTGAGCGGGTAGGTTACATGTCAGCTAAAATCGACCAGATGACTTACCGGATGAATTTCGACCTTTCGCTCCGCACCGGAACGGTTGTGGTCAATACTACTCTGGTTGACCTGAAGGTGCTGCTGGAAAAGATCGACCTGATCAAACGGGTTTTTTCCATGGGATACGCCATGGGCTATCTGGTTGCGGTTTTAAAGCCGGGTGAAAAAATTGAAAACATGACCATTCCGGAAGGGAAGGTCGGTCTCTGTACGGTGTGTTCGATAACCCTCAACGGGGTTTTGCTTAAGCACGGAGTTCCCGTACGTTCCCTGTTTTGCGGCCTGATGGAACTGCGTGAACACAAGCCAGTCAGGTTGGCGGAGATAATCAATTATGACGGGACCAGCCTTGACCCGCTGGAGCTTTTTATTCGCGGCGGCAGAACTAATTACACCGGCGCTATTTCAACAGGGAACGGCTATATAGGAATAGGTTTCCGGGAATTTCCGGCGGAAAGTTACGATTCAGTGGTCAATCTTGCCGAAAAACTCAAACTGATCGGTCTTGGCGGGTTTATGGAGATCGGTCGTTCCGGGCAGGCTCTGTTTAATATTCCGGTGCCGGAAGGCTGTATTGGGGCGGTAGTGGTCGGGGGACTCAATCCGGTAGCGATCCTTGAAGAAGGCGGAATCAGGGTTGAAGCCAGGGCGCTTTCCGGTTTGCTTCCATTCGACAAGCTGCTCCATTACGAAGAGCTTGACCTGGCGCTCAAGAAAATCCGGTAAGGGGACTATGGCGGCTGGCTTATAATTTGCTGCTTGAACATGGTTATTGTGCTGAACGAATTGGAACCGGGGTTCTGTGTCAATGCTCTCTGTCTGTTCTACTCATCGTGGCAAACGGATAGAGCCCGGCTGTTTCGGTTTAAGAACAGTGATAACTTTTTAATTTTTCAATGGAAACCTTCCAGAAATTACGGGCAAACTCATCAGAAAACGCTGCTATATGCGGAGTAATGATCACATTGTCGAGTTTCAGCAACGGATTGTCTGCGTCAGGTGGTTCCGGATCGGTGACGTCCAGCGCGGCGCCCGCTATCCAATGTTCCCGCAAGGCTGTAATCAACGCCTGTTCATCAATTACGCCGCCTCTCGATGTGTTTATCAGGAATGCACTGTTCTTCATCAGTTTGAACTGTTCTTCGCCAAACAAGCGATTAGTTTCCCGCGTTAACGGGCAATGCAGCGAAATAAAATCGGAATCAGTCAGCAGCCGTTCAAAACTTACGGCTTGTAAACCATATTCTTCAATCAATTCTTCGGCATAAGGATCAAATACCAGAAAATTCAGGTCAAAGCCTTTCAGCATTTTCACCACATGCCGCGCAATAAGTCCGAAGCCGACCAGTCCCAGGGTTTGTCCGTATACATGCCATTTCGCCCAGGTTTCTTCAGACAGCCAAATGTTCTGCCTGACGGCTTTGTCGTGTTGCGGAATCTGTCTGGCCAGTGCGAAAAGCAACGCGACCGTATGTTCCGCGACAGTTGGAGCTATCGCTTCCGGGGTGTTAAGGACTTTTATGTCTGATTTTTTAGCAGCCTCGACCGGGATATCGTCAAGACCGCTGCCGCTGCGCATTATCGCTTTGCAGTTCTTAAGTTCGGGTAGAATTTCAGCGGTGATGACTTCGTTACGTCCGCGGGTCCAGATAAGTTCCGCGCCCGCCGCATATTTCAGCAGTTCATCGGTATTTTTACATTTTTTTGCAACCAGCTCTATTCCGGCTGCTGCAATTTCATCCCGCACCCAGTCCGGCAGGTTTTCCGCATTGTCAGAAACTATCACGACTTTAAGGGAAGACATTGGTTTTACCTCATTAATAAGCGCTTGACTTGTCGTTTTAGGAACGACATGATTGTAAAATTGCTCTGGAACTGTTGGCAATATGTCCGCAATCGCTGCCCAATGCCGCCCAGTGCATGCCGCGCCGTTTACACTGTTCCAGAGTCCCGCCGGCGGTTCCCAGCATTAAACCGGCGGCAAGCGTTTTCCGGCAAACTTCATCAACAACCCGGCAGACTTCAGGATCATCCAACTGGTTCAGTTTACCCAGCGAACCGGAAAGGTCGCAAGGTCCGACGCAAATACTGTCTATTCCCGGCACCTTCAAAATGGCGTCCAGATTCCTGACGGCTTTAATATGTTCAATCTGGATAATAACCATCGGCTCTTTTTCCGATGCTTTAAGGTATTCGTCGAACGGCTGTTCACCGTAACGGGACGCACGCCGGACGCCGCACCCTCGAATGCCCGCAGGAGGATATCGGCAAGCCGCAACCGCGGCTTCCGCTTCCTCCGGGGTGTTGACCATGGGAATAATGACGCCTGCCGGGGCCAGGTCCAACACTGGTTTTATGACCCAGTGCTGATTCCAGGGAACCCTGACAAACGGCGCACACGCTGTTCCGCGTACCGCCATAATATGTCCCAGTACGGTTTCAATATTGAGTGCCGCATGTTCCGTATCGATCCAGGTGAAATCATATCCAACGTCCCCGGCCAGTTCGCTTACCGTCGGGTCTGACAGGGTAATTATCATGCCCTGGCAAAGTTTTTCTGATGCTCTGGTTTTGAAATCCTTAAGATTATTAATGCTCATTCGTTTTTTCCTTGTTGTATTTGAGTTTCGGCGAAATTTTTAATTTTCGTATCTGATATTTCATGTTTACGGCAGCGTTCCATGATCTCCATCACCTCCATAGTGTCCTCGAACGGCACCAGCGGCTGACTGTCCAAGGCAAAATAGCGGTAGCAATGTTCGTAAAAATTACTGCAGGGTACATTTTTGAAAGGAATGTTTTCGTTGACCCAGGGGATTGATTCTTCAGGGTACGACCGTCCTTCAGCCGCCAAGCCGGACTGCATTTTGCGCGCTTCCAGTTGCGACGGCTTGAAATAGCGGAGCCGCCAGCCGTCGGGAGCGTACAGGGCGGAGCCGCAAGTACCGCATATTTCCCATGTCTGGCCGGGAAAAGCGTTAGCCATGTTTATCTCCAGGTCTAATATGATGTCATGGGCATTCACCGCCTGGAGTTTTACGAAATCTTCGGCATCCCCCTCACTCACAAGCCGACGCAGAAGAGCATTGACGGATTTAAATTCACCACCAAACAGAAAAATGAACTGGTCAATGAAATGCGAGCCGTAATTATTCAGCATTCCTCCCCCGTATCCGGCAAAAGCCTGCCAGTCGTTGCGACGGTTAAAACCGGAATACGTTTTTCGACTCATGAATATCCGGCCGAGGATTCCGGATTCGAGAACAGTTTTGAGCGTTACTGCTTCAGGACTAAGCCGGTGAGGCTGAAAAATCATGATTTTGCGCTGTTCGACAGACCTTGCACGGCTGATTTTTTTGGCGTCCTGCAAGCTGCAGGCAAGCGGTTTTTCACAGATGACATCCACTCCATGCGCAAATGCCTGTAATATCTGTTCCATATGAAAACAGGTGGGAGAAGCGATAACCAGCAAATCCAAATCCTCATGTTCAAGCATTGAGGAGAATTGCCGGTAAACGGATTTTACGGCGAATTTTTCCCGGGCTTCAACCAGGCGTTCCGGCAGCGGATCCGCAACCGCAACAAGCTGAAAACGGGAATCGTCAACGATCCGGGGAAGATGATATTGCCAGGCGATCCGGCCAAGGCCGGCTACCGCTATCCTTAATATTGTCGTTCTTTTCATATTCAATCCGCAGAATTTTTCCTGGTTACTGAAAATTTAATTTCAATGCGGTTATCACGGCTGTGAAAATTTCCTGTCCGGTAGATGCCGTTTGCGTTGGGAGAGGAAAATTCCTCTATTTCGATCTTTGCCGGCGAGCCCGTATTTCTGGCCAGATAAACGAAATCGCTCAAGGATACCTTGAAGCCGTCGTGCAGGATTTCTATTTCGGAACGTTCCCGGCCGCTGGTTTCCAGCAACGGAACCCTGAAACTGACCGGTTTGCCTTCTTCCTGAATTACCGAAATGCTCACGTCGTCCGCGGAAATACGATAGGTTTCGGATACCGCGCCGGAATCGCACCGGTAACTGAGCTTGAACTTCACGCAATCCGGGGTTTCTTTTAAAATGTCGCATTCCGAATTGAGCTTTTGGTTTTTGTTCAGGCCCGCCAGCCATAAATTATCCCAGCCGGGGCCGGAAGCGATGTTTACCGGGGCCGAAGGAACGGACGTCAGGTATTTGGGGGTGGCCGTTATCGGGCACGACAACGCCAGCTCAGGGGGACAGCCGATAAAGTGCATCCGCCCCAGTCCGGTCGCATCGTAATCGAAATCGGCATTGCGGTCAATCTCAACCTGAACGCCGCGACATCCGGCAAATATCTTGTGAAAACCGTCGCCGGTTATGAATACATAAGCTCCGTTTTCGGCCGGGCAAACCGGCCCCGGCCTGATATCGCAATCCGCCAGGAGGGCGGCAAATCCTAACTGGCCGGCAATCAGCAACGTATAAACGCCATAAAACCCATAGCCTCCAGGCCGTCCATGCTGAAGTTCCGGCGGAAAGAAATTTTTGGACGAATATATCGAGTCCCCGGACAGGTATCTTTCAAGCGAATTAACGGCCAGGGCGGCAGCCCGTTTAAAGGCTCCGCTCAATAACTGATCATTGTTCTTTTCCCAGCGCGAGGCTTCAAATTCGCATATAAGCGCAAATGTAGCTTCCCCGAAATTCTGCTGATTGCTTCTTCCGCCGTACGGGCACTCACCCGCTGGAGACTGATAAAGCAGTTGCGCCAGGGCTCCCAAGCGGAGCTTCTCATTTATGTCTTTAAAATATTTGCCGTGATACCCGGCCCAAAGCGCCAGGGAAAAATTCATCCTGGAAACCATATCATATATGACGGGGGAATTGGGGTCTTTATACATTCCGTTTTCATCGAAGCAGGTAAGCTGCTGCTCAAAATATCTTTCGATGAAGACAGGATCGGAAGTCAATCCCAGTTTTTGTTTTATTACTTCCCCGGCAATCGCGAAAGTACAGAAATTCTGAAGCTGGTCAGGAGCAACGTTCGTAAAAGTCCGGGCATAGGCCTGTTCCGGGTCGTAAGCGGAAAGATAATGTTCCCACCTGGCAACACGTTTTTTAGCCGCTTTGTCCCGCAAGGCCCAAAATGCCATGCACGCTTCTTTTACGATAAATTCTCCCCAATTGGTTCTTTGATAAAACAAATCATCCAATACGCAGTCCAGAGAACGCATGCATGGTTCCAGCAGATCCGCGCACCTGTTTTGGAGAATCTGCAAGCCGAGCGCCCCGGTAAACCTCGCGGTGGCGGCATTAGTTTCTTTTTGTGCGTAAGGATCTATTATCCTTCCCTGCGCGTTCTGCCATTTCAGCGCCCGGCGGACAATATTTTCCGCCAAGTCCAGATAACGAACGGATGCCGGAACAATCGCTGTCGGCGCGGCCGGTACAGTTTTCAGCGCCCGGCGGGCTTTTTCTTCAATTTCTGTCATGATTCAAAAACTTACCCTTCTTTTTCTCCATTACCAAGCAGTTTTCCCAAACTATCCTCACGCCGGTTTACCGTGCCGTCCGTAGCGATCTCAATTAGAGTACAGGCGAACGGTTCCTCACAAAGAGCCCGGCCGGCAATATAGTTCAGGCCTTGCCGATTAGTCAGTTGGAAGCCGTTATGGTAATGTCCGGATAATGCCAGGGCATAACCGGTTTCCCGCATGATTTCGATAATGTCGGCTGCATTTGTATAATTATAGGGACAACCCCCGTCCTCCGGCGGAAACAGGGGAACATGCTGCAGGCAAACCAGCGAACCGGTAAATTCCGCACCGAGCTTACGCATTCGACTAAGCTCGCGATCACTGCGGGAAGCGTTGCAACCGGGCTCTTCAGCGTCGGAGAACGGTACGAAACGGATACCCTTGATATCAATAAAATCCGGCTGCTTCCCGATAATGCGTTCAAAAATTTTTTCATCCGGATCATGATTGCCGCGTATGACAATAGCCGGGGCTTCAAGCAAGCTGATAATCTGTTTCAGTTCCGCCAGCAATTCCAACCCGTTTACATCTTCCGGCCGGTCAATCAGATCGCCTCCGATAAAGACCAGATCAGGCTTCAGCACACAATTTAAACGGCGTACCGTGCGGCGCAGCAGTTCCCCGGCGAATTCTCCCTTGCGGGACGGAATTGCGGAATTGGGAAATCTTGAAAAATGCAGATCGGTTACAATAGCAACTTTTACTTTCATATTTTTTCACACTAATTGTAGAATTTTGATTTTTTGGTAATTACGAAACTCTTTCCTGGTCATTTGCTCATACGGGAATTCCAATATTTCTTCCATTCATCAACCTTTTCCATGCCTCCTTTGTCGCCGCAAAGGCGGAACCGGACAACTCCGGGACTCTTTTGGGAGTCCATAGTAAATATCTCGTAATTAAATAAAGACTGGTCTTTTATCAAAATACTTTTCAAAGTCGGAATGTCAAAGAAAGTCGTCAACAGGTGCCCGGTCTTTTCATCCGCGACCGTTACCCAGTTTCCCTGTAATTCACCGGCCTTGAATTTAAGAGGCCCGGTATGGCGTTTACGCTTTTTTAATCCGCTTTTCAGGGGTATCCACATTTGGTTCTGCTGATAGAAGCCGGTTTTCCCTATTTTTGACATCAGGAAAAACTTGCAGTCTTTTTCAGGTAAAGCTTCGCATTGAGATGCGTCATAAGCGATATCGAGCCATTTTTCACCGGGTTTCAATTCCGCCGTCATAGTTACCGGTTTCCCGGCCGGGGAAGCTGATACGAACTCGACGCCAACCCTTTCCGTCTGATTTATCAATTTTGCATACGACCATTTTTTGCCGGGCCACGAATACCAGACCAGGCCGAAAGGATAATTATTCGGGCTGAGCAACTCCTGATCCGTTGCCCGAACTTTTAAATTATGCAATACCGCGTTGCGGTTGGCGTAAAAACGAGCGATAAGGAATTGATTTTCAAGACAGATAAAATTTTCAAGCTTTACTTCTTTGGTTTTATTGGATGGGTTGACATAACGTTTTTCCTTATAAACAACCGCACCTTTTACAAAGCGAATCGGGAAATCCTGCTTTACAAAGATTCGCTTTTTTCCTGCGGAAATTTCAGCCTGCAACCGGATTACGCCGACTTCCATTGCATTTTTTCCCGGCGGGGGAACAACCGGAAAACTGAATTTATGAGACTTTTGGCCCGCGATTTTCCATTCCAGGCGGGGATGTTCGGCCGAAAATTTTGAGAATCCGTTTAATTCTGCATTCACCTTGCCTTCAAGGCCCCGGAAAGGCAGTTTGACTTCCAGTTCAGCACATGGCCCGGAACTGCCGTCACCCCAAAACGACGTGATATTTTTACTGCTCAAGTCTGTGTCTATTTTGCAAATTCGCAATTCAACTTTTGGAGAGACTATTTTGCCGCCGTCAGGGAGTTCCTGAACAGCGCGGAAACAGTAATAGCCGGGTTTTGCGTCCGTCGGCACGGCTAAAGTGAATTCATGTTCCGAAGCCGCCGCGCCTTTTATTTCAGTCTGCCACGGCGCCGTCGAGACTCCGAGTTTATCCTGGTCTTCCAAACTTATATTTACGGGAATTGGTTTTGTTGAACCATTGATTATTCTTGCTTGTGCTCGAATTTCTTCTCCCGGCAATACATTAACCTTGCTTAATCCCAAACCTGCAAGCAAAGGATATTCTGAAGCCAGGACGACAGCCTGCCAGTTCTCAAGCTTCGGCAAAGTAAATTCCGCGAACCGCATATTTCCCTTATTAACAACCTTTACCGGCAATTCTTCAGGAAATGCCTTTATCCCGCCGTTTTCCGGAGTCATATTAGGCATTAAGTAAGCCCTCAGCTTTCCTTTCAAGTTTACAGGCAGTTCAACGCTTACTTTTGCATTGCGCAGCACTGAATGATAATCTTTCGGCCATTTTCCTTTACCCGTCTTTTCAATATCCCAGTTCCAGACTTTTTGTTTTTCTCCGGGTTTTACCATACGGTTCGCAATAGCGACAAGAACTTTTGACCCGGATGTGAACGCCCTGGCGTAAATACGCGCCGGTTGTCCGTAACCGGCAACACGTACGTAAGGAACGATATTATGTCCGGCGAGAAAATCCTGAATTGCGGATGCAAGTTTCAATTGAGCCTGACGGGACTGTGGAACACGGCTGGTTTTTGTTTGACGGTTTTCTTTATCTCTGTCCGGCCCAAATGCCTGTTCCATGAGCTCGTTTTGATCTTCATCCGCCGTATTAACGGCGCAATCGAATGTTTCAGTCCAGCTTTCCCGGTACGCGAGGCCCGCGTTCCAACCCAGCAGTAATGTTTTTCCTGCGTCCGTTATTACGGTTGCGGGGTTCTGCTCTTTATTTTTTCCGGCCCCAAACTGCTTCATGAATTCCAACTTTGCCGGTATCGGCATGTTTTGCTCATTCCGTTCAAAACAGCCGGGCATGGCGATTAGTATTCCTCCATTCTTTTGGAATTCGCCGATTTCCCTGATCATTTCTTCGGAACATAAACTTGCCGCTGAACCGACGATCAAGGCCTTGAAGCGCGATAACGGTTTGGCATTATGTTCCGAAATTATCCGGAAGTTTATATTCAGATCCGTAAGCAATTCCAATATCCCCGCGACATTGCGGGCGGCGGCATGGCTCGGAGTGATTACAAAAGTGGCGTCCGTAACCAGAAGCCCGACTTGCGGAGGATAACGTTTGGACAAAAGATAAGTATCACCGAGAATATTTTGCAGTTCAATAATACTTTTTGCGGTCGTATAACCCGGTTCGCGCCGCCGGTACGCGTTATCGCTGTCCGCGGCTCCGCGGCAATGGCCGAAAGTGGCGCTTCCTCCCGGACAGACATATGAGAGGCCGGTACGGCCGGAATCAAACAAATGCATGAAGTGAATAAAAGACGCCCAGAATCCGGGCGGCATGCAAAGGGCGTTCCCGGGTTTCCCAGACCATTCCGCAATGTCACGGATAAGCAAAAAGTCATATCCCAGCGAATATAAAATTCCATGCCTGATCAAAATATCCGCACATTGCGGAATATTCCACCAGTTGGTGGGATTTGAAGGAGAACCCCAGAAATCCATTGAACTTATAATTAATTGCTGCGGAGCTTTGGCCCGGATAACGCCGGTTATGAATTTCAGAAAATCGCAATAGGTCCATTGGCGGTAACGCTGCCAGTCACTCCAGCTACGGCCGGTTTCAGGCTTTTTCGGCGGAACTATATCGTCTTCTTTTCCGTATTTTGTGTTCCATGCTTTATTGATTTCCTGAAGACTGCCGTATTGTTCGAGCATTTTTTTCCTGAATAAAGCGACGGAAGCCTTTTCATAACCTCCCCAGCCATGAAAAGAAAGTTCATCCTGTACGTAATAACCAAGTATATATGGCTTATCCTTTACATGATTTACTAAACATCCCAGAGCTTTGCCCAAAGCCTGACGGAAACCCGAATCGACAAAACTTGGATAATTGCGCCGCACCGGTTTTCCGTTTACATCCAGCATGCGGGCTTCCGGGCGCCGTTTGAGGTAATCTCTGGTAAACCTTGTAGAGCAGACTGAAAGATCAAGTACAGTATACAAGCCGTATTTTGCCGCTTTCTCCATGGCGATATCCAATTGCCGGAATTTCTTTTTTTCCGCCATTAATAACATATCCATACGAAGGCGATGGGCCGTACCGCCCATGCGGGACCAGTAATGATAGAATTCTTCATCAAATGAAGAGCTCCATGAGAAATCCATGTTAAACATAAACGGTTTGCCGTCAGCCAATATTACTCCGTCACGGGTTGAAAAAACCGTCGGTTTACCGCTGAAAGAATCATTGTCGTGTCCGGCCTTCCATTGTTTTTGCGAGGTTTTAGCTCCTGAAATTACTGTTGCGAAAGAAAAAACCGCAATTATCAAACCTGCTGTTTTATATAGAATACGAGAGTAATGGTTCTTGAACTTGTTTCGAAAAAGAAAGGCTTTTTCAGGAGTGTTATCAATGCTTTTGGATTTTTCAGTCGTTTTTAACATTCTTATTTCTTCCTTAATGGTATATTTCTATTATGCTTTCGCGTATTTTATGTGCGGCTTTTCCCGCAAGAATGCCTATCTGTCATAATAGCCTAAATTTCTGTACGTGCGTTCGTACCAGAAATAGTACCGCCCCGGAGTAGTGCAGAACTCACTGGTCGGTACCTTGGCATAACCGCCCGAATCGCCATGACCATCAACAAAAACATAAGGCATTTTGCTTTGGTGCCTCATATACGTAGCGGTGTCTGAACCATAGGTACTGGTACTGTCATAAAACGTGGTCGAAGTCGAAACCGGTAACTTTTCGGCAAAATACATTACTTTTGACGGATATTTTACCGCCCGGTTCGGTTCCCAGCGCCGATAGGCGTTTGAGGTTACGGAAGGCTGCTTCGCCAGAAACCAGTTTAATCCGTAATGGGTTCCGCGCCAGGTCTCATACGTGCTTTTGCCTTTAAAGGTGGTTATCTTTTCTTCCTCGCACGCGAATATCCCTTCCGGTATTCCGCTCCATAATTTCGGTTCCGGCAAATAATTGTTTTTGGCAAGCGTTTCCTGCCATGGGCCTACGCCGTAGGAGTCGCTCGGTATATGGCAAATTTCCGAGTCCGTAGTATAACATGCCGCCGCAGTAAATATTTGTTTAAGGTTATTCGTGCATTTAGTCAGTTTGGCTACGGACCGAGCTTTGTTCAAGGCAGGCAGCAGCATCGATGCCAGGATTGCTATGATCGCTATCACCACCAGCAATTCAATGAGAGTGAAATTTTTTCGCCAGTAATAACTGTCCGCCGCCTTTTGTTTTGTTTTCAGGGTTTGCATTTTTACAGCTCCTTATGTTAGTTGTTTGGCATGTTCTGTACTTTGCCGTATAAAAATATCCAGTTCAGCCGGAACAATATTATTTTTCACGTTATCAATATCAGGCTCATCAATCATTTTCATAAGCAACTCAACTAAAACGGGTATCAACGGAATTTGGAATCCGATACTGGTAATTCCAGGGCGCGTATTTTCCGCCCAGTAGGAATTATCAAAACTAATTACGCTTATATCGTCCGGGACTTTCAGCCGTAATGACGCCAGGGCTCCCATGCCGCCCATGGCATAGCAGTCGGAACCATAGAGCAGAGCGGTAACGTCAGGCATTTTCTTCAATAATCTCAAAGTTCCCTGATAACCGATTTCAGAAAGACTTCCGGGAATATTTTCGAAGTACTCCATGCAATTCTCATCAACTTCTCGGCCATAAAGTTTCATTGCGGAAATAAAAGCATTTATTTTATCGCAGTTAACGCTGTTACCGGCGGCGCCGAGATAGGCTATTTGGGAATGTCCCAGCAGAAGAAGGTGTTCTACAGCCTTACGAATACCGTTATTGATATTTACCGGCACGCCGGCGCCTCTTTTTATGGGAATATCGTTCCAGTAGGTAATCACGGGGAAAGAATAATTATTTTCCACTATATGGAAAAAATCATCATTAAAATTGCCAATTATGATCAACCCATCCACATTGCTCAGCAACTGAGGCTGAAACTGCGAACATGGATCCCAGTATTCTATCATATTCCGGTATTTGTAATTGGAAAGGGTTTGAATTATATCCAGAACCAGTGATTGTATCCATGGAGTATTGGTCTCGCTCCGCTTGTCGATCAGGATACCGATGCAATTGGTTCTGGCGGAACGCACTGCCTTGGCATACATATTCTGGGTATATTTCAATTCAGATACGGATTTATTAATGCGTTCCCGCAGTTTCTGACTGCAACGTAAGCCGTTAAGGACATTTGACACTGTTCCCACGCTGGTTCCGGCATGCCTCGCAACATCTCTGATTGTTATTTTTTTCTTCATCGGAAAATCTTTTTTTAAATGTTTCTGAACCGTTTCAAAAATATTATAATTCGTCTTTCCCAAAAAGTCAACCATTAATTTACCGAATCAGCTAAAAAAATCCCAAAATGGGTAATGCCTCACTTTTTTCCTGAGGCTGAATGTGCTGCTTTACGTGATAGTAGCACAACCGTCCCGGTTGTGTCGGTTGCCAGTTAACGTCTGTTCCGTTCATGACTCAAGCGGTCTTGAGCTACTATTTAAACCTGCGAA
>Ga0172377_10003317_pt1 | contig 16512 bp, 18 predicted proteins | sample Pumphouse3metaG_FD_119749 | JGI IMG/M metagenome (GOLD analysis project Ga0172377, IMG submission 119749) | Leachate microbial communities from a municipal landfill in Southern Ontario, Canada - Pumphouse #3 metaG | ecosystem: Engineered > Solid waste > Landfill > Unclassified | place: Canada...
CTCATCATCTCGGGAGACCAGACCCGGGATGTTGCCGGGAAGAGGGTCGAGGCGCTTCCCTCCGGATCCTACGACACTGCAACGCTCATCGCCGATGGCGACCCCCTCGAGACGATCAAGAAGGCCGAGGCGGCGGCAGTGAAGGCAGGGTTCGTCATCGGTGTCGGGGGCGGCCGGGTCATCGATACCGCGAAGATCGCCGCCTACAACGCCGATCGCCACTTCATCAGTGTCCCCACCGCCGCGTCGCACGACGGCATCGCCTCGTCGCGGGCCTCGGTTCCGACCGCCGACGGGAACGTATCGCTTGCCGCCGAACCGCCGCTCGCCGTCATCGCCGATACCGGCATCATCGCATCGGCGCCCCACAGGCTGCTCGCGTCCGGGTGCGCAGACATTATAGCAAACCATACCGCAATCCTCGATTGGGAACTCTCCCACCGCCTCAGGGGAGAGCCGATCTCTGAGTACGCGCTGACGCTCTCCCGGATGACCGCCGAGATCCTCTTCCGGAACGCCGATCTCATCAAACCGCATTCCGAGGAGAGTGCCTGGATCGTGACGAAGGCACTCTTCTCTTCGGGCGTCGCGATGAGCATCGCGGGGTCGTCCCGTCCCGCGAGCGGCGGCGAGCACAAGTTTGCCCACGCTCTGGACCGACTTGCGCCAAATATGGGCCTCCACGGGGAGAAATGCGGCATCGGGACGATCATCACGATGTACCTCCACGGCGGAGACTGGAAGGCAATCCGTGACTCGCTCCAGAAGATCGGTGCACCGACCACCCCCGCCGAGATCGGTGTCGACGACGAGACGGCTGTAGAGGCGCTCCTCGTTGCCCGGACGATCCGGCCGGAGCGGTTCACGATACTGGATATGGGGCTAACAAGGGAGTCGGCACGGAACCTTGTGAAGATGCTCTATCGGGAGTGAGACGAAATGGTAAATGAGAAGACAAAAGTGACGCTGATCGGGGCGATGCTCGCGAGAGTTGGAGTTGAGTTTGTGTACGAAGGCAGCACATGCGCTGAGTGCGAGAGTTGCAAGGTGCAGAAGGCCTGCCATAACCTGCAGCCCGGGAAGAAGTACCGGATCGTCGGGATCCGCTCAAACACGCGACACGACTGCCCGGTCCATCACGAGGCGGCGGTCGCGATCGATGTCGTCGAGGCTCCCATCGTCGCACTCATCGGCGCCGATATGGCGATTGCGAACTCAAAGATCAGTTACGAGTTCTCCTGCCCGAGGACGGGCTGCCGGAGTTACCGGCTCTGTCGCCCCGACGGCATCATCGAGGGGGAGAAGTACGTCGTCGGGGAGGTCCTCGGCAACGCTCCCGACGTCTGCGAGCGGGGCCGCCCCCTGAAACTGGTGGAACTGCGGTCGATCTAGGGCTGCGGCACCGGACCGTTCTCCCTCTTCCCGACAGTGCTCAAACCCGTCTCCACGGCTCCATGTGGAGGCTTATTCATTCTTCTTCATGGCCGGCTCACGGACCAGAGCCGGCGGGCGAGGTCGAGGAGGTCCTCGCGGTCGCAGAGCGCCCCTAACCACGACGCAGGGATGGCTCGAAACCCGAACCGTGCCCCGGCGAGGCCACCGACGATCGCGCCGACGGTGTCGGCATCGCCGCCGAGGTTGACCGCCGCGATGACTGCTTCACGGAAGGATGAGGCTTCCATGAAGACCCTGACGGCACAATGAGTGCAGAGAACAGCATCGAGCGAAGGCTCGGGTGGGTATGCCCGGTAGTCCTCGAGGAGCCCACGGAGTTCCGGGTCGGGACAGGCGGCAAGGGCCTGCCCGAAGGCCGTATCCACCTCTTCCCCCCGGCAGATCCCACTGACCATTCGGTTGACGAACGCTGATGCTTCACCGGCGACCGGGTCAAAATGTGTGACCCTCGATGCGGCGAGGCTCACCTCACGCACCTCCTCCGGGGGGTAGACGATGCCGACCGGGACCCCGCGCATCACACTTCCGTTGCTCCTGCTTCCTCCTCGCGCCGCATGCACCATCTTTGCGGCGACGAGCGGTGTCAGGCCGCTCTCAATCAGGTCCAGGACAGCCCGGGACGTCGGCCCGAAGAACTCAGGATGGGCTCGATACACCAGAACCAGACGATGGGAGAAGTCGTCCGGGTCGAATCCACCACATTGGACAAGGGTCTCTGCAAGTGCTGCCGCCTGCAGGGTGTCGTCGGTGTACTGGCCGGGGAGGGTGTTGTGAATCCCACCCCCTTGCATCTCCGTTACGGCGATCGGGGCCGGCGGCAGGCCTTCCAGAGGCGCGCCTAGAGCATCGCCGATTGCAAGCCCGATTAGCGCTCCGACCGCCCGCATCTCATTCATATAAAAACATCACCAACAAATTATATTTACCAGCGGACAGTAGTATTCTTCGAGGAAAGGTGATATTGTGCAAAAGGAAGAGCTTCTCCACTTACACATGCTGTTAGTCCACATCAAGAAGTATTATGAAAACACAACCAACGAGGATATCCCGACCGACCGATATAATAGCCTCCACATCTCACCCGTCCATATCCATAAGAACAAGGTAACGCATAAAAAAGCTATCCTCACGCTGGGTGACGAGATCGTTCACCACATCAGGGCTCACCACAACCCCTATATCGAATATCACGCCGATTTTCAGTCCTCCGAACGGATTGCAACCGAACATTAAACGATGAACGATATTGATCCGCTCCGGGAGATCATCTCCCGCATCCTTTCTTTTGGCGAGAACGCCGATGTCCAGAAGATAAAACTCGAAGTTTGCCGTGAACACAGCGTCAATATGCCAAAAAATTCCGCTGTCCTCGCCGCAGCTACCCCGGGGGAGCATGAGCGGCTCCGACCGCTTCTTCTGGTCAAACCCACCCGGACCATCTCCGGAGTGGCACCCGTTGCAGTGATGACCTCCCCCCACCCCTGCCCACACGGGAAGTGCCTCCCCTGCCCCGGCGGGCCGGAGCACCCCTTCAAGTCCCCCCAGAGTTACACGGGGGAGGAGCCAGCGGCGCTCCGCGCCCGGGAACACGCGTTCGATCCCTACGACCAGGTGCAGGCCCGCCTCGGGCAGTTCGAGGCGCTCGGGCACCATGTCGACAAGGCGGAGCTGATTGTGATGGGTGGAACGATGACCGCCCGACCGGTCGAGTACCAGGAGTGGTTCGTCGGGGCTGCCGTGCAGGCGATGAACGACTATCCCCAGGCCGGAAGACCGGAGAAAGAACCCGATCTCGCGGCCATATTTGCCGCAAACGAGTCATCACGGGTCCGGTGCGTCGCCACCACCTTCGAGACGAGGCCCGACTGGTGCCGGGAGGAGCACGTCAACCGGATGCTCGCGATGGGCGTGACCAAGGTGGAGCTCGGCGTCCAGCACCTGGACGACCGGATCCTCGACTACAACCGGCGGGGTCACGCAGTCGCAGACTCGGTCACGGCAAACTGCCTCCTGCGCGACGCCGGGCTGAAGGTGGGGTTCCACATCATGCCGAACCTCCCCGGAGCGAGCCTGGCAGACGACCGAAGGATGTTTCAGGATCTCTTCGCTGACCCGCGGTTCCGGCCGGACTTCCTGAAGATCTATCCAACCCTGGTGACACCGGGCTCCGAGATCGAGGGGCTCTGGGAACAGGGGGAGTACCGGCCCTACACCGAAGAGGAACTGATAGACCTCATCGCCTACGCGAAGGCACTCCTTCCGGAGTATGTCCGCCTCCAGCGAATCCAGCGGGACATCCCGGCAAAGCTGATCGTCGCGGGCTCCCGGCACAGCAACTTCCGGCAACTGGCAGAGGCACGGCTCCATTCGCAGGGGCTCAGTTGCCGGTGCATCCGGTGCCGTGAGGTGGGGAGGACGGCCGCGCCGGAGGCGGCAGAGGTCTCGACCTACACCTACCAGGCCTGCGGCGGGGAGGAGCGGTTCATCCAGGCGGGCTCCGAGGACGCCCTCGTCGGGTTCGCCCGGCTCCGGTTCCCGCACCGACCCCTCCGCGACGACCTCACCGACGCGGCGCTCCTGCGCGAACTCCATGTTTACGGGAGCGTGGTCCCCCTCGGCACGCAGGCAGGCGCCGACGAGTGGCAGCACCGTAATTTCGGCCTCCGGCTCCTTTCCACGGCCGAGGAGGAGGCCCGCGACCACGGCTATCGGCGCCTCGCGGTGATGAGCGGTGTCGGGGTGCGACCCTACTACAGGAAGCAGGGATATGAACAAGTGGGCCCATATATGATCAAGACATTTCCATGAGACCCGCGACGCTCGAGTTTGTGAAACAGAGGTTCACCGAGTATTACCAGAGGCAGAACCTCACCGTTCCGTCCTCCCTTGAGCAGCGCGAATGGGGTTTTGTCTTCTTTGACGCAGCGGCCGAAGTCCGGATGCGGCGGCATATGGCGTTTATGGACCGCGAGGAACTTGCCGCATATGTCAGGAACCTGGTCCCCGCCCACGTTTACTACTCGACGGCCTACTACCAGACGCCGTCGGCGCCGACGATGAACGACAAACACTGGGCCGGTGCCGACCTGATCTTCGACCTGGATGCAGACCAGATCGTCCGCGGCCCTTACGCGATGATGCTTGCGCGGGTCAAGGAAGAGACCGAGAAACTGGTCGAGATGCTGATCGATGAACTCGGCTTTGCCCGGAACCATATCCGGATCGCCTTCTCGGGGGGGCGCGGCTACCATATCCACGTCACCGATATCGCGGTGCGGGGATGGGGGAGCCCGGAGCGGCGCGAGGTCGTCGACTACGTCTGCGGCATCGGGCTTGACCCCGCTGTGATGCTTGCTCCGGGGGGCGCCCGGACCGGGTGGCGGCGACGCTACATCGATGCTCTCCGATCCCACCTGCTCCGGCTCCCGGGCCTCGATCCCGCCGAGGCAACAGGTTATCTTACAGGGCTTTCAGGCATCAGCAAGCGGACGGCCGCGGAGTTCCTCGCGGATCTCGACGCTCTCCTGGAGAAGGACCCCCGCGACCTCCTGCAGAACCGGGTTGTCCGGGCTATCGCGGCCGCACCCGACTTCGAGAACCAGGTCCGGGACGCAGGAGCACGTGCAGACGAGCCGGTCACGACCGACATCAAGCGGTTGATCCGGACGCCGGGGTCGCTCCACGGGGGCAGCGGCATGCGCGTGGTGCCGCTCGAGATCGGAGACCTCGCGGACTTCGATCCGCTCGTGGACGCGGTGACCTTCAGCGACCGGGAGGTGCGGGTGGAGATGAAGGCAAACTTCACCACATCCCTGCTCGGAAACACCTACACACTCAAAACCGGGCCGGCGAACGTCCCTGAGGCACTTGCAGTCTTCCTCTGCTGCCGGAACATGGCAGAGATCACCGGAGGTGTTTGACAGTTGGCCGTGAACCTTCTTGAGAAACTGCGGCAGATGCTGCTTGACATGCAGCACTCCGGAAGGCTCTCGGATATCGAGCCCGATCTCTACGAGGATGCCCGGGCATACGTCGAGAAACTCAAGGCTGACTATTACAGCCTGAAGAACCCCCTCGAAAGTCGGGCAGGAAGCCTGCTCATCGAGGAGATAGGGAGCGTCACCGAGACCGTGCAGGAGATCTTCTCGATCCGGACCCGGCAGATACTCGGTCTTGCGTTCCAGCAGATGGAAGGGCAGTACTTCAATAGGGAAGAGGCCCGGAAGATGCTCCCGGAAGAACGAGCGATGTACGGGCAGATCGTCGAGGCCATCGAGGGGTGCCGGGAGACGCTCGTCCATGGGGGGGAGTACCCCTTCAGTGACGGTGCGGCTGCCGCTCTCCAGAGTGGTGAGACCGAGAAGATCGACGAGACCACGGCAGCATCAGAATCAGAGGCGTTTGGAACCCCTGCGCCCCGTCCCATCCGGTCGCCCTACGCCCTCGTCCACATCTGCTCCGATATGGAGTCGTTCATGGGGGTGGACGGCAGGACCTACGTATTGAAGCAGGGGGATATCGTCACTCTCCCGGAAAACAATGCAGACGTGCTCTGCGAGCACGACATAGCCTTAAATATTAGGCTTAACAAGTGATATAGGTACTCGAATTAATCGAATAGAGGTTACTATCATGAAAATGCCGTCCAAATTCAAGACGTACTGCCCATTTTGCAGGAACCACCAGGTTCATGAAGTCGTAAAAGTGAAGAAAGGCAAGGTACGCCACTTCAACTGGATCGACCGCCAGAAGGGGCGCAGGAGCATGGTTGGCAACATGGGCAAATTCAGCAAGGTGCCCGGCGGCGACAAGCCGACGAAGAAGATCAACGTGAAATACCGGTGCACAATCTGCGGAAAAGAGCACCTCCGGCCGGGATTCCGGATCGGGAAATTTGAACTTACGGAGTGAGGTAATTATGGTCCGGCTGAACAGAGAGAACAGGAGCGCATTCCTTCGGGTAAAGTGCCCTGACTGTGAGAACGAACAGATAGTCTTTGAGAGAGCGAGTACCGTTGTGGAGTGCAGCGTCTGCGGGCGTATCCTTGCAGAGCCCCACGGGGGAAAAGCTGATATAAAGGCTGAGATACTGGCAGTACTTGAGTGAGAATTCCATGCACGAGAGAGAGTGGCCCGAAGAAGGAGAACTCGTCGTCTGCACGGTCGCCGACGTCAAAGATTTTGCAGCGTTTGTGACCCTGGATGAGTACGACGGGCGAAGAGGGCTCATACCGATATCCGAGATAGCGCGGGGCTGGATTAAGCACATCAGGGACTACGTACGAGAAGGACAGAAGGTCGTCTGTAAAGTCCTGAATGTGGACCCTGACCGCGGCCACATTGACCTCTCGTTAAAAGACGTAAACGAGCACCAGCGGCGCGAGAAGGTTCACGAGTGGAAGAGCGAGCAGAAGGCCGCGAAATGGGTCGGATTCGCATCTGAAGCAACGGGAGTAGACCAGAAGGTCATTGAAGAGGCCATATATCACGAATACGGCCTGCTGTACCCGGCCTTCGAGGATATCGTCACCACCGGCGGTGAGGCGGCAGAAAGGCTGAAACTCGATGAACCAGTCAGGAAATCGCTTATCACCATAGCGCACGAGAACGTGAAGGTTTCAAAGGTGACCATCACAGGGCATCTCGTCCTGACATCGGCCCGGCCCGACGGCGTCAACGTGATTCGCCGGGCGCTCCGGAGTGCGCAGCCGAAGGTTGACGACGTGGAGATCGACCTGATCTACGTTGGAGCCCCAAGATACCGGATAAAAGTGACTGCACCCGATTATAAAGAAGCGGAGAAGGCGATCGAGAAGGCGGCAAGTGCCGCCGTCGGTGTGGTTGAGCGGGCAGGCGGTTCCGGCAAGTTCGTCCGGAAGCAGAAAGCCGGATAAGACTACATGAGTAATCGCATTCGCCGCTGCCTGCACGACCGAAGATATACACTCTCTTCGGTCTGCCCGATCTGCGGCCAGACGACACGACCGGCCCATCCGGCCCGTTTTTCCCCGCAGGATAGATATGGCAATTACAGGAGGGCAGTACGCAGATGGAACACGCCAGAGTGAGATTTTCAAGGGACGAGAATATCGATGCCCCGATCCTTATCGAGGGCCTGCCCGGCATCGGGCACGTCGGAAAACTTGTCGCCGACCACCTGATCCACGAACTCGAAGCCGAGAAGATAGGCGAGATCTCCTCGATCCACTTCCCTCCGCAGGTGCTCGTCGACGAGCAGGGCGTCACCCACCTGGTCAAGAACGAGATCTATCGCTGCGAGAGAGACGGGAGGGCAGTCCTCTTTCTCGTAGGCGACTTCCAGAGCACCTCAGCAGAAGGACATTACATCCTCACTGAGAGTTATCTTGACATCGCCGAGAACCTTGGTGTCCAGCGGATTTATGCACTCGGGGGCTACGGCGTCGGCCACCTGGTCGAGAACCCAAGAGTGCTCTGTTCTGTCAACATGATAGACCTCCGGCCGGAGGTAGAGGCGGCCGGGGGATCGTTTGAGAACGCCGGAAGCGGCGGGATGATCGTGGGGGCGTCAGGGCTCCTGCTCGGTCTCGGCGAGCAGCGGGGGATCGAGGGGGTCTGCCTGATGGGCGAGACGAGCGGCTACATCGTCGACCCGAAGAGCGCCGACAGTCTCCTCACCGTTCTCTCGCACCTGGTGGGGATCGAGATCGACCACACCTCCCTGCAGCAGCGGGCCGCGGATATGGAGCAGATGATCGCCAATATCCAGGAAGCCGAAGAAGCCCGGGGCCGGGAAGAACTCAGCTATATCGGATAAAGCATCCTTTTTTTGAGGCCTGAGGCGGCAATGTCGCGTATGGGCAGAAGACCTCAGTCCCGTTACACCCCCTGCAAACGCCTCACCGGCATGTCCAAGAACGTAAACCCGGTCGGCCTCCACCAGGCTCAGCCTCTCCACGGTTCTTTCTCTACTGGACGCTGCTCAAGGGTTATGGGTCAGTCCATCGGCAAGATGGCATAGAGTATCAGGGTCACCGGCCCCACCGGAGAAGATATCGCTATGGTACCGCTGCAATCGGGTTTTCGGGGAAGTGTTTCTCCTCTTCTTCGACTGCCTGATCAGGCGGCCTCCCATGCCGCGGTCAAAACAGAGGTTCTTCGACCGGCTCTCCTGCACCGTCGTGGTAAATACCGGGGAGGAAGAGCCCGAAGGCGTCACTTACATAAAAAAAGCGATGGGTGAGGACCAGAGGGGGTCAATCCCTGACCACCGGGAGCCCGGCAGCCTGCCAGGCGCTCATGCCTCCTTCGACCTCATAAACATCGTGGAACCCGCTCTCCTCCATCACCTCACGGGCACCGGCGCTCCGCCCTCCTCGCTGGCAACAGAGAAGGTAGGTTCCGTCCGGGTTAAGGCTTTCAAGGCGCTCGGAGATCTGCGCCGAGTTGATGTTGATTGCGTTCGGGATATGCCCACCGGCATACTCATCCGGCCTCCGGACATCGATGATGACAAATTTCAGATCCTGTTTCATCTCTTCGATCAGGGCGGACGCTTCAACCGGAGATATGATCCGGTTGATCCGGCCTTCCGAAGCGGGGTCGCCTCCAACGCATCCACTGATCAACACGGCCGCAATAGTGCTCCCGGCGATGAATAACGATGTAAGCGGAGAACGGAGATTGCTCATGTATCCATGTCACGGCCGCAAGTGTAAATAGATTTTGATCCACCGGATCGTCTATACCTGGCTTTCAATCACCGGGGCAAAGCCCCGAGACCTAGGCGGTGTCATCGAACCTGAGCGGGGCATCCCTGACAGCCATGATTGCACGGAAGGTCTCCGCGGTGTCCAGGGCAACAACCTCCCCGCCGTCCACCACCGCAACCCGGTTGCAGATCGCCGCCGCTTCTTCCAGGTCGTCGGTCGTAAAGACGATCGTCACCCTCCTTTCGCGGTTCAACCGTCGGAGCAGGTCCCAGATCTCGCGGCGACCGGATTCGTCCAGCCCCTCCGTCGGCCCGGCGAGGAAGAGGATGCGCGGATGTCCAAGGTACGCCCGGGCGATCTCAAGGCGCTGCACCAGAGACGGGGTGTAGGTCTCAACCGTAGCACCAACGTTCTCGGTGAGCCCGAAGAGGTCTATGATAGCAGAAGTTCTCCGGTCCCGGGCCCGCTCACCCAGCCCCTGCAACCGTGCGTGAAAGTCCAGGTTCTCCTTGCCGGTCAACGCAGGATCAAGCACCGGCTCCCGGAGGACGATACCCATGCTCCGGCGCACGTCCCCGAGATTCCCGAGGATTGCAAGAGGCGAATGCTCGGCAAACCCGGGAACGGGGTAGAGGATCGTCATGAGGATGGAGACCAGGATGTGTCGGCTCTGGCCGCAGGTGCAGAGGACACCCAGAACCTCTCCGCTCTTCACAGTGAACGGAATCGGGCCTCGTGCCTGAAGCCGTTCCAGGTGCAGGATGAGATCCTCAACAGTAAAGGCAGCCATGCCCCTCCGCACAGATACGGCCAGTCAGATAGAACAAGATCATCTTCAATCGCCCATAGCCCCGATATACGTGCCCGACATTCCTTGATATGCACTATTATCCACGATATCTCGAGGAGATGCATAGTCAGACGCCTATTATCCAATTCAAGGAAGAAACTATTGGTTTACAATATTTTTTGTTACCACCATATGAATATATCTATTTAGAAATGGATATAAAATGCGTCAATTAAGGTTTCTGTTTCGGATAAAATGTATTTTTTAGCGTAGGGGTGCAGGCATAAGCCCGCACTCAGGAATAGCAACCAGGTTGGGTGAAGTAGAACGACGTCGTCATCACCTCACAGGTCCCGGTTCAAAGCCTTGAGATGGGTCTACTCCGCTGAATACCACCGGCCTGTTCGAGGCCATCAACCTATATGGGATGACCCGTCCAGTATGCCTGGCCTATGGAGACCGAACTCCCGACTATCGCGATTCTGCCGCTTCCGTTCAGCCCGGAGCATATCTTCATCGCTTTAGCCGTCCTGATACCGGTCCTGGCCATATTCAACCTGCTCCTCGTCACCGAAGGGGCCTTTGAATCGATCGGGCTCCGGTTCTACCAGGCGATGCTCGTGACCGCAGGGGCGCTCCTCGGCAGCCTGATCGATATACCGCTCATACCCGTGGGAGATGCCGTCATCGCGGTCAACATCGGCGGTGCCGTCATCCCGGTCTTCGTGACCGCCGCAATGGTAGCCGGAGGCAGGGTCTCGCGCTACAAGACCCTCGTCGCCGTCGCCGCCGTCTCCCTCGTCGCCTACGTCTTCGCAACGCCGGTCCCCGGCCTCGGGATCACCATGCCGGTCTATATCGCACCCCTCGCAGGCGCCACCACAGGACTCCTCCTCGCTCGCGGTTGCCAGACCGCGCCCGGACTCGCCTACGCGGGCGGGACCATGGGTACCCTGCTCGGCGCCGACATCTTCAACCTCGTAAACCCGGGCGTCCTTGCAGCGCTCACCGGGGGCCAGGCGACCGTCCTCTCCATAGGGGGGGCAGGGATATTCGACGGCATCTTCGTCACCGGCGTCCTCTCGGTCCTGCTCGCGGTATATGCGGGAAGAAGGCTCCGGAAGAAGGGAGGGGTCTGCCCTGAAGAGGAAGAGTGATGGGGGCCGTTGTTCAGTCGAATTGTCGGAGCCACAACTCAGCACAGGCTATCCGCCAGAACTCGGTGGAGTACGCACTCTTCCCGTCGAGGAACGCCCGGTAGTTCCGGAGCACCTGATCCGCATCCCAGTAGGTGCGCCGGGAAAACTCCGGCGAGGAGAAGAGAGCGAGGATCTCGGGCGCGAGTTCGTCTTTCATCCAGGCCTCTTCGGGGGTGACGAAACCCATCTTGTCCATCCGGCACCGGATAGCCTCGGGGACCAGCCCCCGGATCGCCCGCCGGAGGACATACTTCGTGACGCCGCCGCGGACCTTCTGGTCGAGCGGGAGCCCTGCAAGGTACTCCACCAGCCGGTAGTCAAGGAACGGGACCCGGGCCTCGATCGAGAAGGCCATCGAGTTCCGGTCCTCCCAGTGCAGCAGGAGGGGGAGGTTCGAGGCGGTGACCTCCCGTTTCAGCACCTCATCAAGCGATCCCGCGTACCGGAGAACCGCTGGCGCGTCACCCCGGAGGAGCCCCCGGCGCTTTGACCGGACCCGGGACTGCCGGGCAGCCCACGAGAAGAAGGACCCATGATGCCTTGCGCTCCCGATGCCCTCCCGGAGGGCCGCAAGGAACTCCCGGCGCCGGAGGAGGCCGCGGATGTAGGGCGCCTGGTAGGCGATGTAGCCCCCGAGCTGCTCGTCGGCCCCCTGCCCATCGAGGACCACCTTCACCTCGTCTCCGGCAAGCCGCATCACGCAGTACTGTGCATAGATCGAGAGGGACGCAAACGGTTCGTCCTGCATGGAAAGAAGCCTCCCGATATCCTCCCAGAGTCCCTTTGTGTCGGGGGTGGTCCGGTGACTCGCGACCCCCGTCGCCGCAACCACCGTATCGATATGCTTGCTCTCGTCGAATCGGGGATCGTCAAAGCAGACTGAGAACGTCTTCTGTCGCTCGCCGACGCTCTCCGGACCCTCCTCCCGGAGGAGAACGTTGATCAGGGCGGTGACCGTCGAGGAGTCGATGCCGCCCGAGAGGCAGGTGCCGACCGGGACATCGCTCCTGAGCCTGAGCCGGACCGCGTCGGTCAGGAGGTCATGGACCCGGCGGGCGGCCTCGTCGTCGCCAGCCCCCCGCGAGGCACCGTTCATCACGACGTCCCAGTAACGCTCCGGTTCTCCGACACCCTCCTTCGAGACGACGAGCGAGTGGGCCGGTGGGACCTGGAAGACGCCGTCGTACATCGTCTCGGGGGTATGGTCCGCAACCCCCCAGGCAAGAAACGTCATGAACATCCGGTCGTTTGGCCTCATCCCTACCTCAGGATGCGCCCGGAGCGCCTTGATCTCCGATGCAAAAAGGAACGACCCCCCGGCGATGGTGTAGTAGAACGGCTTGACGCCCAGGCGGTCCCGGGCGCAGAAGAGTTCGCGGCGCCGCCCGTCCCAGAGGGCGAACGCCCACATCCCATTGAACCGGGCAAGGCAGTCCCGCCCCCACTCCTCGTAGGCGTGCAGGATCACCTCCGTATCGGTTGCAGAGGCGAAGCGATGACCCGCGGCGGAGAGTTCCTCCCGGAGCTCGCGGTAGTTGTATATCTCGCCGTTGAAGACGATCTGAAACGACCCGTCCTCGCTCTCCATGGGCTGCCGCCCTTCTTCAGAGAGGTCGATGATCGCCAGGCGGCGGTGAGCAAGGCCGACCGGGCCGGAGAAGTACCGCCCCTCACCGTCGGGACCCCGGTGGCGGAGCCGCTCCGCCATGGCCCCGACGAGGCCCGCATCCGCCTCCTCTCCATTCAGGACAAACTGCCCCGCAATACCGCACATGCTCCGGAAACCTGAGGCAGGTCACTCGTCAGAACAGGTCTTGTTGAGACCTGTCCCATTGATGTCGCAGGAGGGGCAGGGGCCCGAACCGTCCACCACCCGGTAGGCATCCGCGAGGACCGCAGAGTTCGCGAGCATCCCTGCGATCAGGATCACTTCCAGGATCTCGGCCCGGGTTGCGCCCTTCGCTATCGCCGATTGCATATGGTACTCAACGCAGTGGCTGCACTTCAGCGCGGCGCCCACTGCGAGGCTGATCAGCTCGATCACCTTCGGCTCGAGCTGGCTCGTCTCGGTGACGGCGCCCTTATACAGCAGGTGCGAGATGAGGATCTCGGGCCGCTCGGACATCCGCTCAAAAATCAGGGGGACCCTGCCATACTCAGCCTCGATATCCCGGAGGAGTTCCTCCGCTATGGCATTCGATCCCCGCTCCGCAACCCTTGCAAGTACCTTCTCAAAATCCATCGCTACACCAATATCCTGGTCTCCGAGAATGGTTTAATCCGTATCAATATGTAATTGCGCATCCGCGACGGCGTGACGTCGGCGACATCCCCCACAGTGACCCCGTCGGCGATCTCAAGCGACCGGACTGCCGGGGCGTACGGGTCGTAGGGGAGTTTCACCCGGAGGCCCTCCATCTGGGCGGTCACCGGCGTCGGGTGTGTCAGCATACTGACCTCATGGATCCGCTCTTCGATGATCGCCATCAGGCGAGGCGGAAAGATAGAGAGTGGGTCGCGTGCAAGGGCGTCACGCCGGGCATCCAGGGTGCGGGAGATCTCATCCACCAGTTCGTCGAGTTTCGCGAGCTCCTCGGGGCGCTTGAACCGGTGCATGATCCTCCCCACCCCGCCGACGTAACCCTCAACGGGCGGGTCGATGATCCGGACAAGGGTCTCGCGGTCCGGGGCGCCGGTCACCACGATCGGGACGTGGACCCCCTGCCGGAGCACCGGGAACTTCTGCTGGATACACTCCTCAAAGTTCCCGAGCGCGTAAACGGCCAGATCGTGCTCGTTGATGATGTCCCGTTCCTCGTCGTTGAGGTTTGCGATCCGCTTCCCAAACCCTCTGGCAAGCCCGACCATGTTGGTCTTCGCGCCCGCGCTCCGGAGGTACTCGGCGATGTCGCAGGCGGTGTGCGGGAGGTGATGGATCTCCAGGCTCGGGCTGACCACGGCGATCTCGGTCCCGACGAGGGGCGCTTCGGTCACCTCGCCGGCAAGCGGTTTTGCGATCTCCCGGATCAGGTCGATATCGTCCCGCGGCACGAACGACTGGAGCACGACGTCCTGGGCCATGACGTGTTTCTGCACGATGTAGCCCCCGAGGTCGTCGATCAGGTCCATGATCTCGTCGTGCCGGTAGACGCCTCCCTTGTACGTCACCGGAACCAGTGTCGTCACAGTGTCACCCCCATCTTCTCGAAGATCGGCGCGACCATCGTCTCCACGATGTTGCCTTCCAGGGTATCCTCACTTGCCACGTAGTAAAACTTCTCGTCCCGGATATACTGGCGGCGGACCTTGAACCCCTCAGGAGCGATGTACTGCAGGGCGTAGATGACGTCCTTATGGAGCGTCTCGCTCGGGTCGGCCACCACCATCTGTTCAAGGCCCTCCTCTCCGGCAACCCCCGCCGGGAGAACGACGGTGAACCGGTCGGGCTGCTCGACATTCTCTTTGCCGAAGCGGGCCCAGAGTTTCTGGAGCAGGGGCGCAAGGTAGGTCTCGTCGCCGATATCGAGCACGAGTTCCTTCTCGCCGGGGTTGATGTTTGCAAAATCGCTGACGCGAATAGCCCGCGGCATATGGCGGAGCACCCCGGCGGCGATGAAGATCGGCACCTTCGGATCGACGTAGATGTGCAGCCTGTCGATCACCTTGATCAGGTCGAGGTCCTGGAGGACATCGGCCGCTATCCGCTCATAGGCCTCTTTCCCGGTCGCATCGGGTGACTCGACCACGAAGTAGTTCAACGGAGGCATCTACTCTCCCTTGACGAATCCGGACGCAAGCAGGGCAGATCCGACCGCGCCAATGTACTGCGAGTAGGGCGGGACGACGATCTCGGTCTGCAGGAGTTGGCCCATCGCATGGACCAACCCTTCGATCAGTGAGGTGCCGCCCACCATGATCACCGGCTCCCTGATATCGATCTCCTGCAACTGCTGTTCAAAGACCTGTTCAGCGACGCTGTGACAGGCCGCGGCTGCCACGTCTTCCGGAGAGGAGCCGGCCGCAAGCGCGTTCACCAGGCTCTGCGTCCCGAAGACGATGCAGTAACTGTTCATCGGGACGTTCTTCCCCATGCCCCTCATGGCAAGGGGACCGAGCTCCGTGATATCCACCCCGAGACGCTTCGCGGTCATCTCCAGGAACCGGCCACTCGCACCGGCGCAGATCCCGCCCATCGTGAAGGTGCCCGGGATACCGTCGATGACGCTGATCGCCTTGTTGTCCATGCCGCCGATGTCGATGACGGTCGAGGGGCCCCGCTGGTGGTCGGCAAGGTAGACGGCGCCCTTCGAGTTCACCGTCAGTTCCTCCTGGATCAGGGCGGCCCCGAGATGCTTCCCGATCAGGAACCGTCCGTACCCGGTGGTCCCGATAGCCTGGATATCCTCAAGGGTGAGCCCTGCCATCTCGAGCGCGTCCGCAATCGCGCTCTCGGCGCTCTTGAGCACCTCGGTCGTCGGGTGCCACCCGGTGCCGACGATCTGGTTGTCCTTCATCACGACCGCCTTCGTGGTGCTCGACCCCGAGTCGACGCCCATCGTGATCCCGGTCTGCTCCTCGCGGGCGAGGAGCGCTCTCCGGCGGGCGATGGTGGTCAGGGCCTCCATCCTCGTGAGGAGGGTGCCTGCGGTCGTCCGCTCGGTGAAGGAGTAACTCACCACCGGGAGCTTCGAGTTTTCGGGGATATACCGGCGGAGTTCGTTTCTGACGATCGCCGCCTCGGCGCAGCGGAAGCAGGTCCCGATGAAGACCCCGTCCGCCTCCACCTTCCCCTCCACCAGGGCCATGGCCCGTGCTATCATCAGTTTTAAGTCGGCGCTCTTGACATCCAGCCCGAACTCATCGACCGCTCGCTCGACGTAGGCGAGGGCCACATCGGGGAAGAAGACCTCGGCGCCCACTGCCTCGGCGGCATCGTAGATCTCCTTCTGGACGCCGCTGTACTCTGCGCCACAGGTGAGCTGGGCGATTCGCACTTTCTTCACGCTTCACCCTCCTTTGGGAGGCCTGCGAGGAACTTCCTGACGGCGGCGACAAACTCTATGCCCTCCTCCTCATTCGTCGGGTATTTCAGTTCCAGGATCGGGATGCCGCTCTGGCGCAGGGAGAAGAGGATCAACTCATCAGTGCGGGCGCATCCCATGCACCCAAACGCAAGGTCGGCCTCGGTGACGATGATCGCGGCCTCGGCCTCCTCGATGAGCGGGCCGTAGATCGCCATCCTGCCCCGGACGCCTGAGGGCACCTCGACGGCTGCGTATTTCAGGCCGCGCTTGGGCTCTTCGGGCGTGATCTGCAGGGGTGGCGAGTCGACCCCGCCGGTCTGTATCCGCTCCCGGATGCCGAGGGCTGCGCCAAG
>Ga0172377_10003319_pt1 | contig 16506 bp, 9 predicted proteins | sample Pumphouse3metaG_FD_119749 | JGI IMG/M metagenome (GOLD analysis project Ga0172377, IMG submission 119749) | Leachate microbial communities from a municipal landfill in Southern Ontario, Canada - Pumphouse #3 metaG | ecosystem: Engineered > Solid waste > Landfill > Unclassified | place: Canada...
CGTTTTTGTTGCTGGCTTATGCCGGAGCGCCCCTGACGCAGACGATTTACGGTTTGCTGATGCTGATTTTCATCAAGGGTAATATCGAAACCGCTCCCGAACGCTGGCCTTTGTATTTGCTGGTTGGGGTTGCCGGTGGAATCGCGATGGGCGTATCCGCATGGTTTCAGGGTAAAGCCGGAGCCGGAGCCTGTGATTCATTTGCGGAAACCGGCAAAGGTTTCGCCAATAACCTTACTGTGTTGGGGGTTGTTGAAACGGTTGCGATCTTCGCCATGGTATTTTCACTGCTTATTCTGTAGCGATACTGATACAAAATCTGAAAAGTCCCTCTCCAGAAAACAGGCGGGGGATTTTTTATTTGCCGAAAAAGGTATAAAATAACAAATAAGAACTTGTAATTTTGATTTTTTGAGGCAATTTATGGGGTTCTGCTTTCTTAAGCGGAGGGATGGTCGAGTTGGTTTAAGGCAGCGGTCTTGAAAACCGCCGAGGTGAAAGCCTCCGAGGGTTCGAATCCCTCTCCCTCCGCCATTTTTAAGCTCAAAGCAGCTTGCTTTAGTCTCTCGAATCAAAAAATCAATGTTTTCTATTTTACCATGTTTTACCCCGTTTTACATAAAATTCTTGATACATTCTTGACACATTTCTTTTTGAGCAATAGGACAATTTTACTGCTCGAATATGAAATATTTTCCTGGTGTGACTGGTTTTGTACCCGGACACAGAATTCTGAGAAACTGAGAGCCAATTCTGGTAATTTCAGAGAAAGGCCTGTTCTTCTGAGAGTGCTGTCCTGAGACGGCAATTCTTGCAAAAGTCTTTGATACAAGGCGTTACATCCGCCGCTTTGAGTCCAAATAACAGCAATGAATGCCATAAAAACTTGTTGTTTTGTTGTTATTGCATTTTAACGTAGTTTATTGAAATGGATTGAGATTGACCTTAATCATAACCCGATCAGACGGCTTACTCAAAAAACAGACAAGGAAGTGATAATACCGATTATGCCTCCTCTGAAAAAATTTCTTGAAAAACAGTACTCTATTAGCAGTAAGGACAAATATGTTTTACCGGGGCATGCAGAAATGTACCAAACCAATCCTTCTGGAATTACATGGCGCGTTAAGAAATTTCTCGAAAGTCTTGGGATAAAAACAACTAAAGTTCCTGAAGGTAGAAAAAGAGCTGTCAGCATAAAAGATGTCCATAGCTTGAGGCATTCATTTTGCTATTATGCCGGACTGTATAACGTGCCCTTGGCTATTGTTCAAGCAGTTGTCGGTCATATGTCTCCTGAGATGACTAAGCACTACACCATGCACGCAACCAGCAATGATATTAAAAAGGCCTTTTTGAATATGCCGGATATGTTTGAAGTTTTGGATATCACCTCTGAAACAAAATCTATTGAAGTTATCGATTCGGACCCGGAACGGTTGGAGATGGCGGAATTATCCAGAACTCTACCTATTGAAGAAGTCAGAAATATATTGGCTGGTCTAAAATCCAAACCTAAAAGTATCCAAGCCTGAAAATCAGCAGGGCTACCTATCACGAAACGGTTAATTTCCTTGAAAGAGCTCTGAATATATTATGCAAAGACCCCAAAGCAGACTTGCGCCATTTGATTTTTTGATTTTTCCAGATGAAAATTTCAGGATTGCTCTTGACAAAACATAAAAAATCATTTATAATTAAATTATAACAGTTACAGTAACATAAAGTGATGGTTTTTTATGCTGAAAGTATCAATGAAAGATTTGGCTGATGAGCTGAACGTTTCCAAGATGACGGTTTCCCGTGCGCTGAAGAATCATCCTTCCGTCAGTGAGGAAACCAGGAACAAGGTTCTTCAACTCTGCAAAAAGTTGAATTACAGACACCGCCTGGTTGTTCAGGATAAAAACATAAACCGCGATATTCCGCTTGTATTATTCAATCCCAATTCTGACCTAAGATCAAGTGATGAGATGTTAAGTAGGATGCTGAAAGGTTATAATGACGCTTTGCGCGACTATAATTACAGGCTTTCGCTTCATTTTTTTGACGGAACGTATACGCTCGACCGTATACTTCTTGAATTGTTTGCGAACAAGCGGGCTGGAATAATAATTCATCCTTTTATTCCGGAGGAAACGCGCATGCAGTTCAGTATGGAAGAGCTGATCGATGAAATACACAACCGGGGCGTTCCATGCGTACTGGTGGGGAATTACCAGAATTACACTGCCCATACGGTTATGAAGGACACCTTGAACGGCGGGTATGTCGCCACAAAGCACTTGCTCCAACTGGGGCATAAAAATATTGCCTTTGTTTCCAGGGAACCGGTAGATTATATCGGTTATCAGGAGCAGCTTAGAGGCTATAAAAATGCCCTGTCTGAATTCGGGGTTTTCTTTCGTGAGGATTTCGTACTTTCCATAAAAGGAAGAACATTATTTCTGGACTATTTTGATATCGCCAAAGAACTGATTGAATTACGGCCGGAAATCACCGGCATTTTTGCGGTTAATGACTATATTGGCCTTGGAGTTATGCAGGCTATAATGCGCATGGGAATAAAAGTTCCGGCCGATGTTTCTATTGTCGGATATGACAATATTGCGGCAACCGAGGAAGTGAGCCCTAAACTTAGTTCGGTTGAACCCCATCTTTATGAAAGGGCTTTGAAAACGGTTGAAATTTTATGTAATATTATTGATAACCCGGGTAAACACGCCAAATGGATAAATTTTACCGTAAAACCTGAACTGATTGTACGGGAATCATCCGGCGTCAGCCCACGGCTGATAGCCGATAAAAAAGTCTTGTTAAACTCAAAGCTGCAGGGAGAACTATTAAAAAATGAAATCACTTGTGGAAAATCTAAAAATTAAACTCTAAAACCAAGGAGAGTAAAATGAAAACCCGTAATAATTTCACACTCATCGAATTGCTCGTTGTGATCGCTATCATCGCAATCCTGGCGGCTATGCTGCTTCCGGCTCTTAATAAAGCGAGAGATAAAGCCAGGGCGACGGCATGCAAAAGTAATTTGAAAGATGTCGGCCTTAAATTGACTATGTACTCCATGGATTATGATGACTATATGATGCCCGCGTATACTTATAGTAATTCCAAGGGGTGGGCATGGACACTGGAAAACTTTGGTTACGTTAAGAACAGAGCCATATTCCGTTGTTCTACTATAGAGAAAATTCCTATTTACAATGGAACTGACAGAAATGCGTACCTCGTTAATTCCTATCTGAACCCCATGGTGAATGCAGACGGCACTTTTAACAGGGATATAAATAAGTGGGTAAAATTGTCCAATGTTACTCCGCCTTCTCAAGTTATTATGGCCGCAGAGGGGCTGGTCCATTCGCAAGGGAAGACATTTTCAGTAAAATATTGCCACGGGCATCATGGGAACCGTCATGGTCCGCCTGCCTATCATAGTGCAGGGGATAATTATCTGTTTTGTGATGGACGCGTTAACTGGTACGTAAATCGATATCCGTCAAACGCGGCGAGTTCCTATAGCGAGGGAGACTTATATGGCGCTTTCGCATGGGGAGAAACGCCTAACTGGAAACCAGTAAAAAGATAAAATAACTGTTGAAAAGGAAGATATGATGAGAAAATGAAACGAATTGCAGAAAATTTGGAAACGTAAATATTAAGGAAAGGAAAAATGAAAACCCGTAACAGTTTCACACTCATCGAATTGCTCGTTGTGATCGCTATCATTGCGGTACTTGCGGCGATGTTGTTGCCGGCCTTGGGAAAGGCCAGGGACAAAGGTAAACAAATAAGCTGTCTGGGAAACGTTAAACAGATAACTTCCGTAACGTATCTTTATACCGGAGACTATGACGACTGTCTTCCTAACGGGGAACTACTCAATCATCCGGAATACGTTACTCCCTATGCTGAATGGGGAACGCATTATTCACGTTATCTGTATCCCGCCCCCCTGGGCTCCAGGGCTCATTGGCAGGTTTACCGTTGTCCTGTCAGCGGTCCCTCGCTGAATGTGCTTGACCCCGACGACTGGGTAGTTTACGAGACAAATGGAATCAGGTTTTCATCCCATTGTTATTGTAAAAACGCCTACGCCATCAACCCGCGAATAGCCGGGTGGCGTGACTCTTCACTCCATCGAAAAATATCAAACATTAAAAACACATCGGCTTTTTTATTTGCGGAATCAGGTTTTACGTATGCCAACCGGCACTGGTATTTAAGCGATTCCGGTACGGACATTGGCTACTGGCATAACGGCTCCTGCAATTTTGGGCTTGTCGACGGTTCGTCGCAAAGCAAAAAGCAGCCGGAAGTCCTTGGTCCGGACGAAAACCCTGATTTTTTCAATTATGAATAGATCACCGGGAACGTAAAAACTGTCGGGAACAATCGTCGCGTTAGAGAAACGTTATTTTTCAACACGCCTTAAAATATCCCTGAGAGAGGGATGTAAGTATGAAAAAATTAGAGAAAGACATAATTATGTTAAACTTTATTGCACCCGGACAAGTTACGGGAAATAGATTTCCGCTTTATTTTCTTCTTGTTTTTATTCAGATGTTTATAATATTTATGCCGGTATGCCAGGGAGGGGACAATGTAAATCTTCTGGACAATCCCGGCTTTGAAAAAAACAAAGCGGGTTGGAGCCCCTATAAAAAGGGGTTTGAAATAAGCAGAACCACTGCTCATACCGGTAATTATTCCATATATGTAAAACGTGATAATGTCAGCCGTCACCACAAGGATGCCCATGGGGCCAGGCAGGCAGTGGAATTTAAAAAGCCGCTCTTTGGAAATATCCGTTTTTCCGTATTTTGCAAGGCGACGAACATTAACGAAGGCAGCCCCAAGGTAAGTTTGGGAATATTTTATTCAGACGGCACCGTTCACTGGGGAAATACCTTGACGCTTAACGTTTCCGACCATTGGGAGGAGAGAAGCGTTATTATTCCTCAAAGGCAATATCCGGTTACAAAAATATCTGTGACATTTTTCTTCAAAGGCATAGGGGAAGTATGGCTTGATGACGCGCAGTTGTCATTTTCGAAAAAAACTCCGTTCGTAATTAATAACCTGAAGGTACTGAACGGGCTTTTCGGCGGTGACGGGGCCGCCGTATCGGGGGATGCAAACCGCGCGGCGGCCTGGGAAGTCCGGTTTATTTCCGAGGGGAAAATACTTGGAGCGCAATCCGGAGAAAATAATATTTATGCGCTTTTGCCGGAATGGTCTGGTGATAAACTGAAAATCAGCCTGAAGGCTCAGGAAAAGTATAACAGCAGTTCTGCCGTGAGCAGGGAATTTTATATCAGTAAACCGGATTTTAAACAGCAGAGGCCTTATGCCGTATGGTGTTGTTCCAGCATGGACAGGGTTATGCCGAAGTCTCTGCCTGATAAAATCCACGAAAATCCGGTTTGGCAAATGGAACTGGCAAAAAACGAAACGGAAGGTTTTCAGATAGCTGTCCTGCCGCAGCCGGGTTCCCGTATAGGCAATGCCGCGATTGAAATATCCGACCTGAAAGAGGAAAAGACCGGAAGAATTCTTTCCTCGGCTTGTATTTCCTGGCGTCAGCTTGGATTTGTGGAATTGAAAAAGGTAAATCCGCACCCGGCAAATCGTTATCAATTGGCCGGATGGCGGTCTGACCCATTATTGCCGGTGGAAAAGGCTAAGATCATAAAAGATAATTTAACAGGCCTTTGGATTAATGTTGCGGCTCCTGTTGATTGTGCCGGCGGAACCTACAGCGGAACAATTAAAATACAACCGCAAAAAGCAAAGCCGGTAATTGTAAATTTAAAAGTAAAAGTCTGGAACTTTGCCTTGCCTGAACGTAGTTCATTCAAAGCCATATTTGATTTCAAACAGACTTACTTGAAACGCATTTACGGTCCGGAAAAATATCCTGAAATGTGCAGGCGTTATATTGAATATATTACCGGACACCGCATAGATTTTGCTTTGGCGCCGAGGGAACTGATCCCGCTTGAACTGGTTATCCCGTATAAAAACCGCTTGAACATGGTCAATGCCGGGATCTATATTGATAAAAAATGCAAAGATGAAGCTAAAGCCGTGTCGCGGCTGAAAAAACTTTTGCCGTCATATGTCAAGGCTATTCGAAAAAACGGTTTGGCAAAGTATGCTTTCTTTTACGGTTTTGATGAGTTTACCGATCCGGATATTCCGTTTGTAAAAAAAGTTCTCGGCATGTTGAAACGGACTTACCCGGATATCCCCACTTTTACCACAACGACGGTTGTGCCTGTTACTGTGGAAGCTATGAACGAACTGCACATAGACTGGGTATGTAAGATGTTTAACCGCTATGATTACCGGAAAGCGGAAATGGTTAGAAAACGAGATCATGCCAAGCAGGTATGGGGATATATAAGTTTCCAGCCGGGGTATCCGTATGTCAATTTTATGGTTACTTATCCTTTGATTGAAAGCCGGGTTGTATTCTGGCAGTGTTTTCAACAGAAAATGGACGGTTTTCTGTACTGGGGGTTGAATAAATATGGAAGTTCCGGCTGCCGCGCGGAAACCCGGATTCCAATCAACCCCGAAAACGGGCCGCAGGTGAGCTGGAGCGTTACGACCGGCGCTCCCGGCAGCCGCCATGACACTTTGCACGGGGACGGTAAGATCCTGTATTACGGGGTGGACGGGCCGATTGGCAGCATCCGCCTGGAGAATATACGGGACGGTTTGGAAGATTATGAATATCTGGCTCTTCTCAGCAAGCTGGAAGCTTCCAAAAAAGAAGCGTTGAAATTGGGCTCCGGAGTGACAAAATCATTTACCGATTTCACCCGTGACAACAAAGTGATTTATCAGCAAAGGCGTTTACTTGCGGAAAAAATTGAGAAGCTGATGAAAAATTAGATCTGCAACTACTGTATTTGGGAAAGTTTCCCTGACTAAACGTATATAAATTTTTAACCGACAGAATAACAATCTATTGAGGATTTACAATGTCATCACAAAAAAGCGTCCCGGACTTTGCGAAAGGAAACAATTTGCCGCATATCATTCCGCAGCCGCAAAAGGTTAAATGGGGAAGTTCCTATGCCAAGGCGGATGAGTTCAAATTCGAAGCGGAAAATATTCCGGAAACCATATGCGGTTTATACCGGAATACATTTTCCTTCAGCCATACGGCCGGAAAAATTTTCAGGCTGATAAATGACTCACTTGTTAAGGCGGAGGGATACGCTTTAAAAATAAATGAAAATGAAATTTCCGTTGCCGCGGCGGATGAACGTGGATTTTTTTATGCGTTGCAGACGATTAAACAGTTGAAACTGGGTAATCTTCTGGCATGTGTTGAGATAGAAGATTTTCCAATGCTCGGCATACGCGGTTTCCTGCTCAATCTCGCGACCGCCCAAATGATTGGTTTTGAAGAAGTCAAACGGATAATTGAAATGCTCGGCAAATTCAAAATAAATACTTTAGTGCTTGAATATATAGATAAATTCCCGTTCGCAAAACATCCGGCGATTTCATCCGTCGCGGCCTTCAGCCAGGAAGAAGTCCGGGAATTTGAGCGTCTGGCGAAAGATAATTATGTTGACATAATTCCCCTGGTTCAATCCCTGGGGCATGTACATTATGTTTTGAAACATCCCCAATACAGGCATTTGCTGGAAGCGGAAGTGGAGAGTGCGGGGCATGAACAGTTCTGTCCCTTAAAGGAAGGAGCTTTTGAATTGTTCAGGGAAATGGCTTCGGAAATAATGGAAGCGCATCCCCGAAGCCGCTATCTGCATATCGGGGGAGATGAAACCGGCAGTTTAGGGAAATGTCCTGAATGTGCAATTGCCGCGGCGAAATATGGAAAAGGCAGGCTTTATGCCGATTACATGAATAAGGTCTGCGCCTGGGTCAAGGCACAGGGGCGTATTCCGCTTTTGTGGGATGATATTTTGAGCAATTTGCGGTACATTGAAATTGCCGACCTGCTGGACAAGGACGCGGTGCTGATGTACTGGGATTACTGGACGACAAAATCCCGGAGCCCGATTCTGGTTGCCCGCGGCACCGGCTATGGAATTGTTCACGATAAACGCTGGGACGGGGAATGGAACCGGGAGCTTCAGGAACCGGAAAAAACCATTGTGGAAAAATTCAGCAACGGCATCGATATGCAAAAGGAGCTGACCGGTTACGAGCATTTGAAGGTTTTCGGCAAATACCTGGGAGAAGATTTTCCTAAATACGTAAACTTTTTCCCTTATGTGGAGTTTTATAAAGCTAAGGGATTTAAGATAATAGGGGCGCCAAGCACGCTCGGCAACCGGATAGACGACACTTTCGGTTTGCCTAATTATAACCGTTTTCTCTGTAATATCAGGGAATTTTCAAATAAATGCATAAACGAAAAATTGCTCGGACTGGTTACTACTGCATGGTATAATTTTCCGCCGGAAATACTTTCGCTCGGTATAATGGCAACGGGACAGAACGCCTGGCGGGGAGGAACGTTCGAGTAGCATGGGAATTATTTTAAAGAAAACGAAAGGAGATAAAATGTTTGCCTTATCAAGGAAAACTATGTGGCTGAAGGTTATAAGTCTGTTTTTTTGTATTGTATTGTCATTAAGCGTCTTACGTGCTGAAAATATTAAGCAGACGCCGCGGGTGGCGTTGATTTACAGCAGTTTCGTGGATCCTTTTCCGCCGATAACGGACTATGATGATATTTGTCATGATCTCGGCTGGATTTTGGACAAATGGGAGAATACCGAACTGGATAAACTGGTAAAGAATCTGGATTGCTACGATATAGTCCTGTGCGGCAGGAAATATAATTTTATCAATCGGCAGCGTTTCGAAAAATACACGAAGCAATGGCTTGCTTTTATGAAAAAAGGGGGCGTAATAATTGTTGCGCCGGTAATGGAAGCTCCCCTGAAATGGATTAAATCGCTTGGGCCTGGTTTTCAGTTGGCGACAAAGCTCAACAGCGCGGCTAATTCCCAAACTGCCGCCGAACCCGGAGCGAAACTTGATTTCGGTCACGTTCCTCCGCGTTGGGCGGAATTCAGACAGTTGTCTCCAGAATGGAAAGTCACCACCCGGAACGCCAACGGCAAGCCGCTGGTTGTATATCGCGAAGTAGGTAACGGTCTTTTTCTGGCTTCTACCACTTATGTGAAAAAAGCTTATCAGAAAAAAAGCTTCGGGTTCCCGGTTGGAAAAGATTTGAAAGTTATCCGGGATTTTATAATCAACAAACGCGCAAATGCTTCACCGGTTACGATAACAAGCCTGTCATGGGGGAAAAAATCATTCGGGGAAAACATCCTGCAGCTGAATGCGAAAAATAAGAAAACCGGTCCTGCGCCTGCGGCAATAATGCCTGCGGTAAGCCTTTTCAGGGACCGGAAGAATATTTTCGTCTCTCCCGGCAAAACTTATAAAATACCTTCCGGGGGGCAGGAAGAAATCAGTTTATCTTATCCTGTGACAAGTGCGGTGCCTGACCTTGTAACTTTTACTGTAAGCGGTTCTGACGGCAGTATTTATTTTCGCAGCGCCGAAAGAATTAATATTGAAGATCTAAAGGCGCCCCTGGAAAAATCAGAAGAAAAATTAGCGGAGAGCCGGAAAATAATTGTGTTCCTGGAAACTTTTTCCGGCGACCGTCTGCCTGATTGGTTTAAGGTTTGCCTCAATGAAGAAACGGAAAAATATTCCGCTTTAAAGAAGAAGATTGAGACTTTGGAGAAAGAGTTGAAGGAAATCGCGCGGCAAGGTTCGGCGGCGGCCTGGAACGGAGAGAAGAAGATTATTTTCCAAACAGAAAAAGCGGTAAATGAACTGCACGAATATCTCGAAATCTTACGGAAAAAAGCGGCAACTTGGAAAAATCTGAAGCTGTCTGGAACCGCCGGGAAAAATAAATCATTCGCTTTGTCGGATGCGTCAGCTTTTGAAAAGATATTTCGGGATAAAATCCTGAAAGGCGCGGTTGTTCGCCGGTTGAAATTTGAGATGGCGGCTAATGAATACGAAAATATCCAACTTGTAATTGTTCCTCTGGCAAAGGCGCTGGACGGGGTAAAAATAACTTGTTCAAACCTGACCGGAGCTAATGCCGGGAACATGATTCCCGCCGGGAATATTGATATCCGCCGGGTGGGTTATGTATTTTCCTCTGACGGGAACTGGTATCCGGACCCGCTTTTGCGCAATAGAATTTTTAATATAGGTTCGGAACAGGTGGTTCAGCCGATATGGATCACGGTACATACGCCGCCCGGAACGCCGCCCGGCGAATATAAAGGATATTTAACTGTTCAAACGCAAAAACCTGAAAGCAAAGTTTCATTGCCGGTAATGGTGAAAGTATGGAATTTCAAAGTCCCCGAAAAACTGAATCTGCCTACTGACGCCAATTTGCGGGTCAGCGCGCTTGCCGGTTTCTTTTACGGAGCGAAAGCCGCCGAGGACCCGGAAAAATATATTTCACCGGCGGCATACAGGGAGTTTCTCAAATTTCTGCTTCGTTACCGCATAACCCCCAAACCCTGGAATTCAAAAGGGCAGCCTTTAGCGGGGATTCCATATCTTAAATGGGAATGGAACGGCGACAAGCTGGCTCTCGATTTTTCGGAATATGATAAAAACGTTGAACTGATCCTTAACAGCGGCGGAAAAATTGTTTATGCCGGGAGCCTACCCGCTTTTTATTCTTTGAGGAAAAATATAAAATTCCCGCCGATGGAGAAATATATTCCTCTTATATATGAACACCTCAAACAGAAGAACTGGCTTGATATCGCATACTTTTACGGATATGACGAACCGACTCCGGCAAAGCTTGAAATGGTTAAAAAGGAAATGGCTTTATGCGGAAAATTCGCTCCGGGAGTCAAACGTCTGGTGCCATACGGCAGTAAGCGGTTTTCTGAAAAGATGTTTGCTGATTCAAAACGTGGAGAATATATAGACATCTGGGTTCCCAACAGAAATCCGCTTCTTGATAAAAACCTTACTGAAAAATTAAAAGCACGGGGAGAAATTGTCTGGGGATATGATTCCGGCGGCCCTTCTTACGAGATTGCTTCACCTAATATTGAAAAACGTATTCTATTATGGGTTTTAAGGAAATATGATCTCGAAGGATTCCTTATCTGGGGAACCGTAATATGCTGGGGTGGGACTCCAAATGATATTGACGACGACGGTACTCCTGAAAAATCCTGGAAACCCGGCCCCGGTGACGGTTATTACGCTTATCCGGCAGGCAAAAGGATTAAAGACGGGCTGAACCCTTCCATAAGATTGGAAGTAATGCGGGGCGGATTTGAAGATTGGGAATACTTTCACTTATTGAAAGAAAAACTGACGGAATTAAAAAGAAAGGACAGAAACAAATATCAAAACTTGATTAAAGAAACCGGGAAGCTGCTGGAGATAGACGACCAGTTAGTGAAGGATTCGCGAACTTATACGAAAGATCCGGAGAAACTTCTGTTGAAAAGAAAGAAAATAGCCGGGCAAATTGAAAAAATTATTCAAGTTATTGGTAGTTCAAAATAATATCCGGAAAATAAGGAACTCCCGGATGGTTGCCAAATTTTTTAAAGGAATGCAGTAATGACTAAAGGAACAATTATCGTAGGCTCCGGCCGTGGTCTTTTCTTTGCCAAAAAGCTTAATACTTCGCTTAAGCGTCTGGGCCGGAAAGTGGTGGCGATGGTGGACATTAACCCGGACGTGCATGAAAAACTGCGCCGAAGTTTAGACGGCTATGGAGCAAAAGACGCTGTCGTTATGACTACGCTTACCGAGGCGCTGGAAAAATTCGGTCCGGAATGTGCCGATTCAGTCATGGTCGTCGCGTCTAACCGGGCGCATGCGGAACTCACTTTAGAAGCGCTGTCCGCCGGCCGGCACGTTATGCTTGAAAAACCGATTGCCGCGGACTGGCATGATGCTGTAACTATTGCCCGAGCCGCTTCTGAAACCGACCGGATCGTGCAGCTCGGTTTTGTCCTGCACTATTCGTCGTTTTACCGTAAAATAAAGGAAATTGTCGCGGGCGGCAAGCTGGGACGGATCGTAATGCTTCAGCTTAACGAACGGTTGAGTTTGGACCACAGCAGCACTTACCGGCGCGGCTGGCGGCGCAAGCAGTTGAATACCGGCGGTTTTATGAATGAAAAATGTTCGCATGACATGGATATCATCTGTTGGTTGAAACAGGGTGAAGCCGTACCGGAAGAAGTGTTCTCCCGCGGCGGCCGGGAACTGTTTCCGGTTAAACCGGCGGCCCCGGAAAAGTGCGTTGACTGTCCGGACAAAACCTGTCCTTTCAGGCGCGACCTGGAAAAACTCGCAAAGCGGGAGTTCGCCTTGAATTTTGATTTGGACTTGCAGGCTTCCTGCATCTTTAAAACCGATGCTGACGTACTTAACCACCAAAGTGTCATAATTAGTTTTTCGGACGGAAGCCAGGCGGTATTTACTGCTGTCGCTTACAGCGGCGATCCGAACCGGGATATCATTATTCACGGTACAGACGGTTATCTTGCCGGGGATCTCAACCGGGGAAGTTTCCGCTGGAACAATTATTATACTAAAGAACGCGAGGAGTTTTCATGTAATATCACCAATGATCAGCATGGCGGCGGAGATGAAAATATATTGACTGAATTTTTCGCTTGTATAGCAAACGGAACCCAACCTGCATCATCGGTAGCGGACGGTCTGCTCGCATCACAGCTTGCTTTCGCCGCGGATCGCAGTGTTGCGGAAGGCCGCAAAATAGCGTTGTCGGAATTCACGGCGGAAAAAACTGAAGCAATTAAAACAGGCATGCACAGAAAAAAATGAAAGCGGAATCAATTGAAATTGTCATTCCTACTTATCGGCGGGGCGAAGATAATCCTTATCCGCCCCTGAGCTTTGGGGAAAAGACCAGATATAAGCCTTATCCTTATTACCTTCAGGATGATATTGATATAGGCGACCTGAAATATGTTCCCGATAAGAAGTACCGCGCCGTAATTCTCGCCAACGACATTCTGGAAGCGGTAATACTGCCGGAAATGAACGGACGGGTTTACTCGCTGAGAAACCTGAAAAGCGGCCGGGAAATTTTTTACCGCAACAATGTCGTAAAACCGGCCTTGGCGGCCCTGCGCGGCGCCTGGATAAGCGGCGGCATAGAATTCAACGCGCCGACCCTGGGACATTCGGTCAGCGCCGTGTCACCGGTTTTCCGGCATATTGAAAGTAATGAAGACGAAGCCGCCGTGCTTGTCGGGGATGTTGACCGGAGTACGGGGATTCGCTGGCAAGTCAGGATATCACTGAAAAAAGGCCGGGCGGCGCTCGATATCGAAACGCAAATATCCAACCCGAACAAATACCGGGAACGGCTTTATTACTGGGAAAATGCGGCGGTTCCGGTCGGGGACGATCTCAGGTTCATGTGCGATTCGGATTGGACGACGGGAACTTTCATTATGCCGTGGCCGCTTCAGGACGGGGTTGACCGTTCATGGTATCTGAACAATAATTTGCCGGTGGACCATTTCTGCTACCGGACTTATGCTGATTTTTTCGGCGCGCATTATTCTGAAAAACAATGCGGTACCTACCATATCGGTTTGAGGCACGAGACGGCCGGGCAGAAATATTTTTCCTGGGGCCTGTGCGAAGACAACAGGATCTGGGAGTCTTATCTGACCGACTCGGACGGCCAATACGTGGAACTTCAGTCCGGGGTACTTGAATCGCAGTTTGTGACCGGCTGGCTTGACGCGGGAAAAGAAGTCTGTTTTTCCGGTTCCTGGTTCGGAGTTGAAAATATCGGGGAATTAACCTGGGCTAACAAGCATGTGGCGGCGGCTTTGAATATTGACGGTGACGACGTTACGATTGATATGGCTTCTCTTGATCTGAACGGGGAATTCCTGATCAGGATAATGAGTAAAGGAAATGAAATTCTGGATAAGAAAATCGAGCTCACGCCTGGCGAAAATTCAAAAATCGCCTTTAAGGGGGCGGATGAATTTGAAATCCTGCTTTATTCGAAAACGAACCGTTTGCTTTTTCAGGAAGCGTGGCGCCGTCCCGGCGAAACAATCTCAAAACCGGAAACGGCGCCCCATAACTGGAGCATTGATTCAGCGTCCTCTCCCGAATGGAACAAAATCGAGGAACTGGAAAAATATCATTGCTGGAACAGCGCTTTGAGAGAAGCCGAAAGGCTCGGAAAGAAAATGCCTCCGGGAGAAAAAGACGTTGCGTTGGCGGAAATTTTCCTGAAAACTGGACAGCCTGAAGCGGCGTTGAGACATCTTGACCGCGCCTTTGGTTTTTTGCCGGGTAAGTCCGGGCTTCATCTGTCGGCGGCCGCGGCCGCTCTCCGGATGTTCAGGGAAACAAATAACCCGAAGTTTTTATGGCGGATAAATGACCACTGCCAGGCTTCCAGAAACAGCGGTTCCCTCGGTAAAACCGCCCTGCTTATCCTGGTGGAAACCGCTTTGCTTCAGGGACGGCTTATTGAAGCCCGGAACATCCTGGAATCATTGTTGAAACATAATTCCGAATGTCCGGAAACGCTCGCGCTCCTTGCCGGAATAGCGCGAAAATGTGGAGACGCGCCGACGGCGGAATATGCCATTTCCAAAATTCCGGATTTATGGCCGCAGAAGGCCGGGGAGAGTTTTTTGCTGCATCGGAAGTCAGCTGTTTTGAAAAATATTTTGCCGGATTATGAAAACGCGGTCGATATTTCAGAAGCGGTCATTGAATGGCTTATGCTTTACCGGCGGGTGGGGTGGTTGGATGATCTGGAACTTTTGCTCGGAGCGGTTGCGCGGGAATACCCGTCTTGTCTCGAACACCCTGTTGCGCTTTTGCTCTTAAGCGACTGCGCTTTGCGGAAAGGCCTATACTGCGAGGCTGAGGCGCTGGCGGAAAAAGCGGAAAATTGCTCAATGAAATATGTGTTTCCATATCGACCGGAAGATTTTATTCTGCTGAAAATGGGAATTGAACTTATTAACGGAGACGCGCCCTCATTAAAATATCTGAGCGGCCTGTGGCTTGTTCAAAACGGCCGGCCGAATGAAGGCCTGAAATATCTGCGTTATGCTTTGGAACATACGTCGAAGGAGGAAATAAAAATACTTTCGTCTCAAAGTATTTCCCAGCACGCTTTGCTCATGAACGATATTGATGAAGAAATTTTTTTCCTGGAAAAAGCGGTCAGGCCTGAACATTTTGATAGAAGACTCTACCTTGCTTTGGATGAGGCGCTGCACAAGAAACAGGAGCTGGGCGCAAGGAACCGGCTTGCCAAAAGCATTCCTGAAATAATTTCGCATCGGGGCGACATTGCGTTCAGGAGAGCCCGGCTGCTTTTCGATAATGGACAGCCGGAAAAAGCCTTGGTTATTCTCGTTTCGCATAAATTTTCCCAGCACGAAGGGCAGGCTTATGTCCGGCGTCTTTATGTTGACTGCCTGCTTGTAAACGGTTTTTCACTTTTTGCCGGCGGGGATTTACAGGAAGCCGCATGGAATTTTGCCGGGATTATGGAATATCCTGAAAACCTGGGTTCGACTTCTCATTATCTGGGAGAACACAGTCGCCTTGCCCGTTTCATGCTGGGCATGATCGACGATGCGCTTGGCGACCGGGAAAAGGCGGAAAGCCGCCGGCGGGATATTCTGAGCAAAAAAGAGACTGGTACTTACAACGGGGCCGAATTTTCCGAAAGAAGAAAACTTTTCTTCGATGAGTTCGCCGCGCTTGAGTTGTCCGCAAAAGAGCTGCCCGGTTTCGATTTTGAACATCCGGAAATGCCTGTCGGAAAAGACGATCTCGCGAAACAGGAAAACCGGATTTCGAAAAGCATTCTGGACAAACTGCTGAACGATAAATTTGCCGAGGCTGCCGGGATTGCCGAAAAAGCCGTAAATGATTATCCGTGTTCGGCGTTGCTGCGCAAAATGTTCGGGCTCACCGCCGCCATGCGTAAAACAAAATCTGTTCCTGAGGCTTTGGCTTTAGTTGCGGACAGGTAAATAATATAAGGAATTATTGATGATCATGAAAGAACTGAAGATCGGTGTAATCGGAGTCAGCGGCCGCGGCGGGCTTGCCCGTGCGGCGCACAAACCTGAAGACGGTTGCAGAGTCGTGGCTGGAGCGGACATAAAGACAACAGCCTTGCAGGAATTCAAAGAGCATGTCGGTAACGATGTTTTTGTTACGGGACTACCGGGAATTACTGAAACAACCCGAAATCGACGCGGTTTTCATTACCGTTCCGGATTTTCTCCACGAAGAGCTTGCCGTCGCGGCCCTGAAAGCCGGGAAAGCTGTTTACTTGGAAAAGCCGGATGTAACTGCTCGGTGATCCAACGGCCGAAAGCGTTGGTCGAGCCTCTTGACGGCTCGAAATTTTGCGCAACTTGTTGCGCTTGGATAGTACCGCTCTCGAAAAGA
>Ga0172377_10003321_pt1 | contig 16505 bp, 16 predicted proteins | sample Pumphouse3metaG_FD_119749 | JGI IMG/M metagenome (GOLD analysis project Ga0172377, IMG submission 119749) | Leachate microbial communities from a municipal landfill in Southern Ontario, Canada - Pumphouse #3 metaG | ecosystem: Engineered > Solid waste > Landfill > Unclassified | place: Canada...
ATGCGCTATTGTAACTATTATGGGAATCCTTTTGACTTCACTGAATGTAGTAAGGGAGAAAGAAATAGGCACAATAGAACAATTAAATGTAATCCCTATTACAAAGAGTCAGTTTATTATAGGAAAAATAGTTCCCTTTGCATTAGTGGGATTGGCACAATTTACTCTGGGGTTAATTGTTGCCATAATTATATTTAATATGAAGATTGAAGGCAGTATAATATTACTTTATGTAATGTTATTGGTTTACCTTTTAGTGGTCTTAAGTGTCGGGTTTTTAATATCTCTCTTTTCTGAAACACAATCTCAGGCAATGTTTGTATCATTGTTCTGTATGTTTATATTTATTTTGATGAGTGGACTTTTTACACCTGTGGAAAGTATGCCTGACTGGGCACAATATATTGTTAAGTTAAATCCACTTTCTTATATGATTGAATCAATGCGTATGATTATTCTAAAAGGCAGTACATTTTTAAATGTTATAAAAGACTTCAGTGTTTTGGTTTGTATGGGAGTATTTGTAAATTCTTTGATATTTGTGTTTTATAAGAAGGTGAACTAAATTTATTGTTAACAATTGACAATTGTTAACAAACAAAACTAACAGAATAAGATTTTTTTTATGAAAGAATTATTATCATACGGAAATCCTTCTAAATGAAATATTCTCTCCTGTCCTTTAGAAATAAATGAATTTTTAATATGTCTTCCAGGCACATGCCCGTATTACTATCATTATCGATGAATTTTTGAAATTCACTTGTTTTTTCCGTAACTTTGGATTGTTGTATATCGTATTTGAATTGTAACTAATTCATTTATAGTTATTTAGACTAAGATATGCAACTTTTTTTTATGACTTATTTATTTTATTAACTAGGAAACTTGACTTATTTAATTTCATTATGAGAGTATTTTTTGGCTAATCGCTATTTGCTGTTTATTAATCTGTCTTGTCACTTCTAAGAATAATGTTAAACAGCAACCGAATGGTTTATTAATTTCGGTAGACGATTTGAAAGACTGGACAGTTATTTTTATAAGAAGGCAGTCAGCCTCATATGACTTTTCGGACAATAGATATTTTGGGTTTTATGAAAGATGTGAAATAATTATAGGAAAGAAAGTTTTGAATTGATATATCTTTAAAAAACCAGATAGAAAAACAGATAGAAAAAATGAAACAAAAAATGAAACAAAAAATGAATTGTTTATTACATTCTGCTATATTGCTGCTAATGTTTGCCTTTACAATTTCTTACAGTGCAAAGTCTGAAGTACTGTATTCCCCTTCCGAATCTAGTGTCTATTCGTCATATACAGATTCGTTAAACTTTTTGTTTAAAAGTGGTACTGAAGGTTATAATGCTTTCCGTATTCCAGCTTTAGTTACAACCAATCAAGGAACCGTTTTAGCTTTTGCTGAAGGCAGAAAAAAAGGTGTATCGGATACCGGAGATATTGATATCGTATTAAAAAGATCAACTGATAATGGTAAAACATGGGGCGACTTAATAGTTGTTTGGGACAATGCTAAAAATGTATGTGGAAACCCGGTACCAGTTGTCGATAAAACCACAGGTGTAATTTTTCTACTGTCAACCTGGAACCTTGGCTCTGATCACGAATCGCAAATTATTAGGCAAACAAGTAAAGATATTCGCCGCGTTTTTATTCTAAAATCGAAGGATGACGGTAAATCTTGGTCAAAAGCGAAAGAAATTACCAAATCAGTAAAAAAGGAAAACTGGACATGGTACGCAACTGGTCCTTGTCATGGTATTCAATTAGAAAAAAGTGAATATAAAGGTCGCTTAGTAATTCCTTGTGATCATATTGAATCAGGGAATAATAAATATTATTCTCATACGATATATTCCGACAACCATGGGAGAAAATGGAAACTTGGAGGTTCAACACCTCAGGATAAGGTTAATGAATGTACAGTTGCAGAGTTGTCTGATGGTAAATTGATACTCAACATGCGTAATTATAATAGGTCGAAAAAGGCAAGAAAAATTTCTATCAGTGAAGATGGCGGTTTGACCTGGGGTAATATATACTCTGATAATACTCTAATTGAGCCCATTTGTCAGGCAGGACTTTCAAGGTACTCATTCGCCGATGAGGGAATTAGCCGATTGTTGTTTTTAAATCCGGCAAACAAATATAAACGTAAAAATATGACCTTACGGATTAGTTATGATGAGGGAACTACTTGGGGAAAATCAAAAGTGCTGTACATAGGACCATCTGCTTATTCAGATGTGATTAAACTTGCTGATGGGAATATTGGCTGTTTTTATGAGGCTGGACTTAAAAATCCTCACGAGGGGATTGTTTTTCAGAAAATTACAATACAAGAATTAGAGGATTAAGATATAGACTAAAATCATTCTTAATAGATTTTTAACTTGTATGAATAAGCCTACTCCGAAAAGTCGAATAGGCAGATATCGAGGATTTGAAAAAAAACAAACTTGGCAATTTGTTGATGTTTATGGGGAAATCTAGTTCGGTAAGAGTGGGCTCAAAATTAAATAAATCAAAAAAAATATGACGATTAAAACGAGTATCCAATTTTTAATTATTGCATTATTGATTCATATCACAGGAGTGTCAGCACGAAATGTCGAATTTAGTACTGCGGGTTTTTTCCAGATAGAAAATACGGGACGTACTGTTGTATCCTTTAATCCGGGATGGAAATTTTATAAAGGAGAAATTAACAATCCTGTTGCTATTAATTACGATGACAGTTCCTGGGAAACGGTGAATTTACCACATGGAATTGAAAATCTTCCGGCTGAGGCAAGTGGTAGTATTAATTACCAAGGGGTAGTATGGTACCGGAAAAAATTTGACGGACATGCTTTACAAAAAGGTAAGCGGCATTTTTTATATTTTGAAGCGATTATGGGTAAATCAAATATTTATCTGAACGGAAAACTTATTAAAAAACAATTTGGCGGTTATCTTCCTGCAATTGTCGACATTACTGATGAAATTATATATGATGGTACAAATATTATAGCCGTTATGGCTGATAACAGTAATGACCCGCTTGTTCCTCCTGGCAAAAGGCAGGAAGTACTGGATTTTACCTATGCCGGTGGTATTTATCGCGATTGCTGGCTGATATCAAATAATAATGTTTTTATTACCGATGCAAATTACGAAAATGTTATTGCAGGTGGTGGACTTGTGATTAGTTGTTCTGATGTTTCAAAAGAAAGCGCAGACGTAAATATAAAATTCAATATTAGGAATAGTCAGAAGAAAAGTTTTAAAGGTGCTTTTGAGTTGATATTAAAAAGTCATGGATCTGAGATAGTTAAAAAAACGAAAGTAAAAAGAATTCGTATTTCTTCAAATGATATGCTTGAAGACAATCTTACGCTTAATGTTTCAAAACCTCAGCTATGGTCGCCTGAAAGACCAAATCTGTATGATTTGTATGTATATATTAAAGATAATAAAGGAAGAATTGTTGATGGATACAGAAAAAGAATAGGAATCCGCTCAATTGAATTTAAGGGAGAAGACGGACTTTATTTAAATGGGAAACCTTACAGACAAAAATTAATAGGAGCAAATCGTCATCAGGATTTTGCAATTGTTGGTAATGCTTTGTCGAATTCTCTGCATTGGCGTGATGCAAAAAAATTACGTGATGCGGGTATGACTCTTATAAGAAATGCTCATTATCCACAGGATCCTGCCTTTATGGATGCGTGTGATGAATTAGGATTGTTCGTTATAGTTAATACTCCCGGGTGGCAGTGGTGGACAAATAATCCTATTTTTGAAAAAAGAGTTTATTCTGATATACGCAATATGATTCGTCGTGACAGGAATCATGCCTGTCTGTTTTTATGGGAACCTATTTTAAATGAGACACGTTATCCTGATACTTTTGCAAAGAATGCATTTAATATTGTTTCTGAAGAATTTGTTAACGGGGAAAAGTATAGCGTTTGTGACGAAAGCGTCAAAAGTTCAAAATATTTTCCTGTATTATATGCACATCCTGGTCATTTAGAGAGGTATCAGAATAAAATAGATACGAAAAAAACATATTTAACACGAGAATGGGGCGATAATGTGGATAACTGGAGTAGCCATAACAGTAATAGCCGTGTTAGTCTTTCATGGGGTGAGATACCTATGTTGATTCAGGCTAAACATTATGCAAAGCCTCATTATAGTGATAGTTTTTCATGTCTTGATTTCATAGACAGAATGCCATCATATTATATTGGTGGCTGTTTATGGCATTCATTTGACCATCAGCGCGGATATCATCCCGATCCGTTTTACGGAGGTATAATGAATAATTTTCGTTATCCGAAAATCAGTTATTATATGTTTTCATCTCAACGCGATCCAAAATTAAAGAGTAACTTGTTTGATAGTGGACCAATAGTACATATTGCCCATGAAATGAATCCTTTTAGTAGTAAAGATGTAACTATTTACAGTAATTGTGACAGTGTTACTTTACAGGTTTTCGGTAAAGGGAAGAAGTATTCTTATGTTAGAGATAAAAATTATTTAGGTATTAAATATCCAATTATTACTATTAAAGATGTATGGGATTTTTATGAATATAAAAGACTTAGCCGTGCAAATAAAAATAATGAATGTTATATGGAGGCAAAAGGTTATATAGATGGGGTGCAGGTATGTTCTGATAAAGTAAGACCTTCACTACGTCCGTCAAAAATTAAGTTATGGGTAGATGATGAAGGGCTAAAAATGAAAGCTGACGGTAGTGATCTTGTAGTTGTTCATGCTATGGTAACTGACGAACGTGGAGTGGTTAAACGGTTGAATAATCAAACTCTGACTTTTGAACTGGAAGGAGAAGGAGAACTTGTTGTTCCATATAAAAATCTGGATAACTCATTTAAAGTTGAATATGGGGTGTCATCTGTTATAGTACGTTCAACAGTAACTCCAGGAGAAATTAAAATTACGGCACATCAAAAGTATCAGGGAATTAATACAATTAAATCGGGTAGCGTGACAATTAATACAGTTGCACCGGATATTAGATTGCTTTATGATCCAAAGGTAGTATCAGAAAAAAAGAGAATAAGTAGAGGGACTAATTTCCAAAACAGTATTGATTTAAAAAGAGAGAATATAAAAGAAGATCTTAAGGTTATTGAGGATCAACAAGATGCTTTTGGCGAAAAATAATATGAAGTTATTATAAAAATTAACTTCTATTTCCAGAACACTTGTATATCCTGCAATTTATAAATTATTAAGTATGCCGACTCCGTTGCTTTTTGATGCGCTACATCAACACTAATAGCCATTTAGACTTTTCGTTACGAAAACCCTTACGGATTTAAGGTAATATTTATTTGATTTTAAATATTGTATAAATGATTTTAAATGTTGTTGAAATTAAAACTGAAATAAATAAACCAAGAGCAAATTTAAATGATACAATTTCAGGTAGAAAATAACCAACTGAGACGGTATATAATAAACATATAAAAAACCCCAACATAAATGTTACCATAAACATAAGAAAACATTTCTTAACATCTGAGTTTCTAATCAGAAAAAATAATAAAAAATCAATTAGAATTAATAAAACAAGTAACCCTAATCCATATAAAAAATCCATATTATACTATTTTTATTAATCCATAATTGTATTCAGTTAATAATAAATAAACTAAGGGACGGATATTAATATGATCAATATTATATTTTTCTAAAAATTATAGGACTCTATATTATGTTGGACCAGAATTTTTTATTTTTAAGTTGAACTTAAGCTGTATTATAATATATAATATTTGGCTTCATTTTATTAATTCCTTTGTGGTATCGTTTGGTCCATTTTTTAAGTCCTTTATATAATTCCAGACCGTTATTTTCGGGATTAAGATAGTTGCTCAATCCCCAGCCAACTATATAACGGCTAAAGACATCGATTATAGCCGTTATATACATAAATCCACTTTTCATTGGGATATAAGTAATTTCAATTTTGCAAACCTGATCGGTTCTAACGATATCCAGATTACGCAATAAATAGGGATAAATATATTCCTTTTCTTTCAATATGGATAAATACTTTTGGGATATATAGTTTGAATATTAAACTTTTATAAACTGGCACTAATTAAAAAAGTGGCTGCAAATGCAACAATTGCATAAAGCTCTGGAAATACTGCCAATACCATTGTTTTACCAAAGATGTCGTGTCCACCACCAATACCGGTTATCCCGGAAGCACAGACACTACCTTGTTTTATTCCGGAAAATAAACCAACAATACCCAACACAAAACCGGCTGCAAAAATTGCGGCTCCCTGGTACAACGACAATTGCATATCCCCGTTAACCACAAATGATGTTAGCTTTGAATTTACAATAAAGAATCCTGCAAAGCCATAAAGTCCCTGTGTTCCGGGCAATGCACTTAATAACATATAACTACCAAATGCGTCTTCGTTCTTTTTTAATGCCCCAATAGTGGCATTTCCACCGGCCGATACTCCAATTGCACTACCAATTCCTGATAGGGCAATCATTAATCCAAGTCCTACATAAGCCAGAATAATTGCTGTTGTCATAATAATCTACTTTTAATTTGTTTATACTTTAATTTATTTGTTATTCTGTAAAAATTCTATTTTGAAAAAGGTTTGTATTGTTTGCCGCCACCTTTAAATCCGGCATTTTTGTAAAACTCAACAAAGGTTAAGCGCATAGGGTGCACGAAAGAACCCAGCGATGAAATGAGAATGTTTAATGAATGACCTATTAGCAAAAAAATCACAAAAAAGACAGGGCCTAAAATTTTTGAAGAACCCAGAATTTGCATCCCAATATCGTTTATTACAAAACCTAAAATGGCACTCGAAAGTCCTAAAGCAAATAATCGGATATACGATAAGATATCTCCAAATATTCCGGTAACGGTGGAATAAACGTCCCAAATACCAATACCAATACGCGTAAATATATTTGCATTTACGTCGCTAAAGAATATTACAAAAAATCCTCCTAACCCTAATATGGCATATAAAATAGTTGAGGTTTCAGAAATAAGTTCTGCTTTCGTTAAACCCAAATAAATACTACTGCCAATAATAATAATTAACCATCCAATAGTTGAGAGTGCATGGGTAAAACCAAACTGACGTGCCTGATTAACTGCTCTAATAAACATGCCAAAAACAATCTGAACTGCACCAATTATAAGTGCCAGATTAAACATTTTGTCGGGATTTAAGAAAAGCTGTCGGTAATTTTCCAGAAATCCTATTTTGGTTTCTATTAAATTAATGCCAAAGAAAGTTCCGGTAATGATACCAAAAAGAACAGTTGCCAGTCCTAAATATTGTAATAAGGAGAGTATCGGTTTTAATTCTTTGGCTGCTTTTAATTTATATATTCCGGCGCCAATAATAAAAACTAAACCATAACCGGCATCGCCCAAACAAAATCCAAAAAACAGCATAAAAAAAGGCGCGAAAAATATAGTCAGATCCAACTCCGAATAGGAGGGAAGTGAAAATAATTTTCCGATCGGCTCAAACAACTTACTATACCTGTTATTTTTTAGCAGAATCGGAATACTATCTTCCTTAGTGGCATTTTCTACCAGGTAAAAAATTTTATTTTTATCCAGAAATGCATCAATTTTCTTTTTCCTGGTTTCCGGAACCCAGCCTTGTAATAGTTTTATCTTTTCATCGGAATACGTTTCGGTTTGATGAATGGTATTTTCAAATTCCAGATTGGCCTTTACCTCGTCGTACTCTCTCTCCAAAACCGGAATTGCACTGGCTGCATACTTATTGAAATCAGCGTTAATATCTGCAATTTTATTTTCTAAAGCAACAATGTCTGTATTGATTTCAGAAAGCGACTTGTCAGGTAATTTGGTTTCTTCTGCGTCAATCGCTAATTCAGCATTTTCGCGTACCACAAGTACAAAATAAACCTGACTGTTGGTTTCAGCAATTACTTCAAAATCGTATTCAGCAAATTCCTCAGGTTTGAATTTCTTTTTTGAAGCAACAAAAAATCTCAAAAAGAAACCTTCTTCTTCCAGTTTTTGGATGGTATCAATTGAGAAATCTCCCCAAAGTTCTGCTTTTTTCAAACTCTTTCTGGCTTCAATTAAAGCCAGCTCCGATTTCTGAAGTTCATTTTGTTTTGAGTCTATGTCTTTTACAAGCACTTCCGCATTTATGCTTTCATCAACCTTATGTGCTTCAATTTCGCGATGTTTGAGAAATTTTAAGGTTTGATTGATTTTACTTAAAATCTTATGCTTGTATTCCATCTGATGGTTTTCACTTTTGTCTTTTTCCACCACATGCACAATTCCTAATTCCTGAAGAAGAGTGAGGAAATATTTGTATTCTTTATAGTAAACCCAAAAAGTATATTTATGCATTTTTATAATCATACTGCTTCCTCCTCTACTTGTTGCTGACGTTTTTTAACAATTTTCTGTGCCGATTTAGACAGGTTTTCTTCGTCTTCTAAAAACCGTTTAATCTTTAAAATTGCATCTTGGTAACCCGGAATTTGTACTTTCTCGTACAAGTTTACTTTTTGCGTGGTTTTTCTTCGGGCGTAAGATAACAGTTCCATTTTATGAGTGGCAAAATCTTTTTCAACCACAAGTGCAGTTAGTTCTTTAACAAAGGCAATTCCTTCGGGAAACCATTTTGGTCTTCCAAATAAGCTGAATTCCTCTTCGTTGAAAACAACTTCTTTTAACACGGGAATTTTAACACCAGCAATTTTTTTTGAGCTCACATTTACTTTTGCAATCGACATTAAATTAGGTAAAAATTCATTCCACATTCTGGTGAAATTTCCTCCCGAATTTATTTTTATGTCGAATTGTTTTTGCAAATCCCGCATTTCGGCCTTTGCCTTTTTTACATCCAAACGCAAGGCTGCCTCCTTATTTTTAATAGTTGGCAACGCCCTTGTTCGCATGGATAACTGCTTATTCAGGCTTTGTAGTGATGTTTTATTGTATTGAAATTTTATTGCCACGTTTGTTTAATTTTGTAAAATTAATCGCAATTTTTTTAGATCGAAACTTCTTCTGTCTTTTCTTTATCTACTAAGCCGTATTTTTCAATCAATTCAGCTTTAATACCTATTTCAGCATTAGTAAAATACCTGCCAAATAAACGCCAGGCAGTATTTAACATCTCATCAATTTCAATATTAATATCGATAGCCAGTAATTGTTCCGAATATTCTTTTGCAAAATCGAGGGTACGTTTATCATAATCACTCAAATCGAAACCGTTTTCAATTTTTGTTTTGGCATTTGCAGCATCGGCAAATAGTCGAATCGCGGTGTTCATTACCTGAGGGTGATCTTCACGGGTTTTCTTTCCAATTACCAACTGCTTTAAACGCGATAAACTTCTGAAAGGATCGACAATTACTTTACCAATATCTGTGTCTTTACGCAAAAATAACTGTCCCTCGGTAATGTAACCAGTATTATCAGGAATAGAATGGGTAATATCACCGCCCGAAAGTGTAGTTACCGCTACAATAGTAATAGAGCCGCCATCGGGAAACTGAACCGCTTTTTCGTAAATTCGCGCAAGGTCGCTATACAACGAACCCGGCATACTATCTTTCGATGGGATTTGATCCATCCTGTTCGATACAATACTTAAGGCATCGGCATATAAAGTCATGTCGGTTAAAAGTACAAGTACGTTTTGGTTTTTCACCGCAAAATATTCCGCAGCTGTCAGTGCCATATCCGGAACAAGCAAACGCTCAATCGGTGGATTTTCAGTGGTATTTACAAAACTAATAATTCGGTCTAAAGCACCGGCATTTTCAAAAAGGTTTTTAAAATACAGGTAATCGTCGTTGGTAATTCCCATTCCTCCCAAAATAATTTTGTCTGCTTTTGCACGCAACGCAACCATTGCCATTACTTCATTATAAGGCTGGTCTGAGTCGGCAAAAAACGGAATTTTTTGCCCGGTAACCAACGTATTGTTTAAATCGATACCGGCAATTCCGGTGGCGATTAATTCCGAGGGTTGTTTCCTTCGTACAGGATTAACCGATGGACCGCCAATTTCAACCAACTCACCATCAATTTCCGGACCACCATCTATAGGATGACCATAGGCATTAAAAAATCTTCCGGCCAATTCATCGCTAACCGTTAACTGCGGTGAATGACCAAGAAACACTACCTCGGCGTTGGTAGGAATTCCTTCTGTTCCCGAAAAAATTTGCAGGGTTACCAAATCCCCCTGAATTTTTACCACCTGAGCCAATCGTCCGTGAACCGTTGCCATTTCTTCGTTTCCGACTCCGGCAGCATATAACGAACAGGTTGCTTTTGTTATCTGATCTATTTTTGTATGTATTTTTTTGAATGCAGTCATTGCTCTAACTTTTTAGTTTTAAACACTTCTGTTTGGATTATTCGCTTGCTCTTTCACTTATTTTTTCGCTTAACTCAGCTTCAAATTTTTTGAATTTTTCTGATTCGAATTCAGAGTAGTTCATTTGTTTGAAGATATTAATTAGCGATTTGTAAAATGGATTCACCTGTTCGTACGAATCGAATTTAAAATCTTTATTACAAACATCCAATACTTTTGCCATCATGTAACGCTGACGTTGAATAGGGGTTGAGGCATCTATTTTATCAAAAGCATCTTGCTGAAGAATAACAAAGTCAACAACCTCCGCTTTCCAAAAATTTTTGTGGTATTCGATAGGTATACCATCGTCACCCAAAATATTGATTTGTTCGTAAGCTTCTTTCCCGCGTTGAAGAATGTTTTTCACCATTAAGGTATTACTAACCCAGTCATCCGAAATATTTTCTTTTACATATTCTATAAACTCAGGATATTCAATGTATTTAGAATAACTGTCAACCGCTTCAATTGCCGGGTAACGTTTACTATCGGCGCGGTCTTGCGAAAGAGCATAAAAACAACGCGCTGCTTTTTTTGTAGATTCGGTAACGGGTTCTTTTAAGTTACCCCCTGCCGGCGACACGGTTCCGATAAATGTAACCGACCCGGTACTTCCATTGTTCAGGAAAACATATCCGGCACGGGCATAAAAACCAGAAATAATTGCAGGCAAGTCCATAGGGAACGCATCGGGACCGGGGAGCTCTTCCATCCGGTTCGACATTTCGCGCAAAGCTTGTGCCCAACGCGAAGTGGAGTCGGCCAGTAATAATATTTTCAATCCCATGGCACGGTAATATTCTGCCAAAGTCATGGCAGTATAAACAGACGCTTCACGAGCCGCCACAGGCATATTCGATGTGTTGGCTATAATAGTCGTACGTTCCATTAATTTACGTCCGGTACGTGGGTCATCAATTTCGGGAAACTCAGCAAAAATTTCCACAACCTCATTGGCACGTTCACCACAAGCTGCAACAATAATCATATCGGCATCGGCTTGTTTAGCCAAAGAATGTTGCAATACCGTTTTCCCAGTTCCAAACGGACCGGGAATAAAGCCTGTTCCACCTTCAACAATTGGATTTAGGCTGTCGATTACACGAACACCGGTTTCCATAAGGCGAAAAGGACGCGGCTTTTCTTTGTAATTTTTTATCGGAATTTTTACCGGCCATTTTTGTACCATGGTAACTTTTACGTCCTCATCCTGGTCATTGGTAAGCACAGCCATGGTATCATTGATTTTATATTCACCTTTGGCAGTAATTTCTTTCACCGTAAAAGTCCCTTTAAATTTAAAAGGAACCATAATTTTGTGCGGCATCCAGTTTTCTTTCACTTCGCCCAACCATGAACCGGGAATAACTTTGTCACCAACCTTGGCAATGGGTTTAAACGCCCAAAGTTTATCGTCTTCCAAAGCCGGAGTATAATCTCCTTTTTTTAGGAAAGTACCGTCCATTTTATCTAAATCGTGCTGCAGCCCATCAAAATTTTTCGTCAAAATACCAGGACCGAGTGTGGCCTCTAACATGTGTCCCATAAATTCAACATCGGTGCCAATCTTTAAACCACGTGTACTTTCAAAAACCTGAATGTAGGCGTTATTTTTGCCAATACGAATTACCTCTGCCATTAACTTTATGTTCTCCATGTTAATAAAGCAGATTTCGTTTTGCTGCACAGGCCCGTAAACGGTAACCGTTACCAAATTCGAAATTATACCAACAACTTTTCCCTTCGTGTTCATATTATTTTGTTTTTTATTTCTAAAATGCGTCTGCTAAATTGTAGCTCTGTTTTATATCTGCAATAAGTTTTTCTAAAAAGGTTTTTCCTTCTTTTTCGTTTAATGCAGACCAGCGTTCTACAATGTGCAGTTTTATTATGTGAGTCAATATTTTTTCAATGGTGAAATAATTGTAGGTAGTCTCTTCTTCTACATAATTCCACAATATTTTATCTGTTTCCTGCTCTCGGGCAACTACACTTGCATTTGCTTCAGCCACTGCAAAAACCTGTTTTGCCACCGGAATCAAATCTTCATACAGTTCGTATTTAAAATGTTTTTTAACTAGTAAAGAATAGCTTGCTTTATTAAATTCGGTTTTAATTAAATGTTTTGGAAGCGGGTAGAGGAACTTTTCGCAATTGATTGCTGTGAGAATATTCTTTACATCCAGTTCGAGTTGAAACCAATTCTTCAAAAAATCATTACTGGTAGCAGACAATACATAGTTATAATATAGCGATTGCAATTTGTTCTCAAATTCAAGTTTCATGGTTTGGGGCTCTTTCCCTTCTGCCCATTCCATAAAGTTTCTAATGTATGTTTTGTTTGAAAGTTCAGGGGAAAGTTCGTCGAAGTTTACTTCTCCTTTCTCAAAATAGGTGTCAAGCAATTCTCTGTTTTTGCGAGCTAGAAAAAGCAGTTCAACCAATTTAAAATCAGCAGGGAAAAGCAATTCTTTTATTTCGTTTTTAAAAACCTCACTACTTTCAATTGTTTTGTTTTCGTCGAAAAACAATTCGGGTAAACCGGCTACTATGTAATAATAATTTTGTTTTAACATAAGCAGTAATTAGCTATTGTATTGGCATTTTGGCTTTTTCCAAAAGGTTTGAATAATTGGTTTGAATGATTTGCAAATAATTGGCTTTTCAAGCATGTTTAATTTTTTACTATTTGGCAAAAAGCAATTCTTTGGTTTTATCTTTTAGGTAGCCTGTAAAATAATCTTCAAAATCTTTGTCGGAGAAGCTTATGATGTAGCTTCCATCTTTAGGGCCAATTTTAAAACCATTGCTAACTCCCGAATCAAAAATTACTTCAACTCCTTTATTTAAAGTATTTTTTGCTTTTCCATCAAAATATTTGTTGAGTTCATCTTCTTTGTTTTTAGGAAGTAGAAACTGAATGTCTGATTCTTCCGGTTTTTGAGGATTCCAGTTTTTAATTAATTCTGTAATCACCTCTCCTAAAAATTCACTATTCTTGAAAATATCAGTCAACTCGGGTTGCACTTGTTTTAAGATAATAAGTTTAGTGATTACTTGTTTTACATTGTTAATGGCCTGGCGGGAAGCAATGTTAATCTCGGCTTTAATTTTTTCTTTATACTCTGCAGCATTGTTTTTGGCTTCACCCAAAATTTTTGCTTCTTCATTTTTTGCTGCATCAATAATTTTATCGGCTTTTTTTTGTGCTTCGGCAATAATTCCTACCGCTTCGTTTTTGGCCTTTGCTATACCTTCGTCGTATATTTTCTCTGTTAATTCTTGAATTTTTGATGACATATATTATTAGTTTTATTTGTTTGCGAAAAAATGTTTGCAGCGAATTCATTTTCTAAATTCAGTATAAATATAGAAAATTTGCAGCCTTGTAAGAATTTAAAATACATTAAATATTTGTTTTTTAAAAAAATAAAATTGCACTGATTGTGATTATACCAATAATTCTTTTTTATAAATTTTGAAATTGAAACCTATTCACCTTTAGCATCCTCAACAATTTGTTCGGCTTTTGTGCCTCGACAATGCCTTCTTCGTAAATTATTTTTGTTAAATAATTATTTTTTTTTGTTAATATATCGTTAATATTTAATTGTTTACGAGAAAATTGAGTCAAGCAAATTCGGAAAATTAGTTTACCGTAAGAACCGATTTTTGCAATTTTAAAGGTCATGATTTATAGAGGTATTAATTAACTATTTTCAATTATTAATAAATCTTTGGTTTCGTTGCCGATGTGGTCTTTTAAACCTTTGTATTTTGTATCACCCGCCACTCGTTTTATTTCGTAGTCGATTGTTTTAAAATTTTCGATGTAAAAATTAAATACCTCATCTGAAATTTTTTGTCCCCCTTTAAAAAGCACAAAAAGAATTTCCAGTGTAGTTTGTGTTTCTTTGCATATTTTTAATACTTGATCAACAAGAAGTTTTGAGGGAATTTTATAGGGATTGCCCACAAAAGATATTTTTTTATTTGGTTGTTTATTGAAATCACCAGACAATATAAATAAGGGGTGATGAGTATTATCGATTAGTTTTTTGAGGTCTTTGTTTTGACGATTACATGAATCGGGGAAAGATCTATAAACACCCAATATAACAAAATATTCGTCTTTAATTAAAGGTTTGTATTGTAAAATGGTATTTAGATTTCCTTTTATAGAAAGCGTGTTAATCTGGTTTTTTTTAAGGGGAAAGTTGGATAGTATTTTATTCTTTAATTGTTGAAGTTCGTATTTGGTAATCTTTTTTAAACTATACGATAAATTACGCATCATAAAACGACCCCACCCTCGGTTTTCATAGGTCTGTAAAATAAAAATTGATGAATCATTGTGATGCAAGTATTGCATAGCAAACGAAGATGCATCCCAACTACCATCAGAGAAGTCTGCTAAAATTAAAACAGAAAGTTGCTTAGGTTCTAAATTTTTACTCATTTTTCTTGTATTTTTGTTTTTACAAAATCAAGTTTCTTATTTGACAAAATATTGAATATTAGGTATATAAAACATATATATTAGCTTAAAAAACATATTTAAATCAGTTATAACACAAATACTATATGCAACAATTTAAAGTTATAGAAAAATAGGTAAATTTCAAAAATTCATCGATAATAATAGTAACATAAGCATGTACCTATGTGGATGAAAATGATCAGGCATCAATAAATTTGTAAACTGGGATTTAAAAAATGCCCGTTTTGCTATCCTGCGTCCGATTATTGAAACTGTTTTAAATAATAACTTAAATATGTTTGAAGTTTTATATTTTGTCGCTAATTTAAAAATTGATTAGTAATAAAGTCGTTAGGATTTAAAATTAAATAAACATGAATGCGCAAGGTTTTTTTAAAAAAGACTAAACTTTCTAACGGGGACATAAAAATTATATTGATAAGACCTTATGGAATAGCTTCAGGCTATAGTCCAAAAATTAAAGCAGCCTTTGTTCGCAGAAAAGAAAAATACGGGATGGCCTGATCTGGATGAATATATAACGGAGAAACCGCTAAAGATAAATATCCAAAATAATTTCTCGATTCCAGACTTAAAAATTTTAAGTATTTTAGACGAATGAAAAAGCAGGAACTTTATAAATATGTTATTGATTATTTTCAAAAGACTTTACCTGATGCTCAAAGTGAATTAGAGTATGGTAATGCATACGAATTACTTGTATCTGTTATATTATCGGCTCAGTGTACAGACAAGAGGGTAAATAAAATTACTCCATCTCTTTTTGAAAAATATCCTACTCCTGAATTAATGGCTAAGGCTGATTCTGATGAAATTTTAACGTTTGTTCATTCTTGTTCTTATCCTAATAGTAAAGCTGTACATCTTTTGGGGATGGCTAAAATGCTTACTGAAGATTTTAACGGAGTTGTCCCGGATGATGTGGATGAATTACAAAAGATGCCTGGAGTAGGGCGTAAAACGGCTAATGTGATTGCTTCTATTGTATATAATAAACCTGTTTTTGCAGTGGATACTCATGTTTTTAGGGTAGCTGAACGGATAGGTCTTTCTACAAGATCTAAAACTCCGCTTGAAACTGAGAAACAGCTTACAAAATATTTCCCTGAAGAACTAATTCCAAGAGCTCATCACTGGCTTATTCTACATGGCAGATATACATGTCTTGCCCGTAATCCTAAATGTGAAAAATGTGGACTTACAGAAGTTTGTAAGTATTATCATAAAATTAATAAAAAATAGAATATGTGTATTCTTTTTATTATCTGACATTGAAATAATGAGATGTAATACATATGGGAGTTAATAATTTGTTTAAATTAAGGTTGAAAAAGTAAGATTTTTAATTTTTTAGAAAGTATTTCTTTTATTTTTTTAAATTTGCTCTTGACTTATCGTAAAATTAAAAATTAGATTATGGCTTACAAAATTTCAGATGACTGTATTGCATGTGGAACATGCATTGGCGAATGTCCTGTTGGAGCAATTTCGGAAGGTGAAGTGTATAAAATAGATCCTGAAAAATGTACTGA
>Ga0172377_10003324_pt1 | contig 16500 bp, 11 predicted proteins | sample Pumphouse3metaG_FD_119749 | JGI IMG/M metagenome (GOLD analysis project Ga0172377, IMG submission 119749) | Leachate microbial communities from a municipal landfill in Southern Ontario, Canada - Pumphouse #3 metaG | ecosystem: Engineered > Solid waste > Landfill > Unclassified | place: Canada...
AGGGAACGTCAGGATTCGAAGAGCCGGACTCTGGGCCGGCCCCGAAGGGGTGAGGATGGAACAACGTGACACCGCAACAATTTTCTGGTAGCGAACGCGTTCGCTATCATGGCCTGAGGCGCCGAAGCGGATGCCGAAGGCATCAATACAGAGAGTATGTACGCTTCGCGTTACCCCTGCGGTTCGGTCATACAACCAAGCAAGCTTGTCTTTGCTCCTCTCGATTTGCATGCGGTTCACTTAACCAAAGCAGTTTTTAGAGGTACCCTTATGTTAAAATATAATTTCGCATTGCGGATACTATGCAAGCTGTCAATTCTACAAAAGCCCCCGTTGCCGAGGGCGTTTTTTTGTTTTAAATAAATTAATGAGAACCGAGCTGTTGTTTGAGCAATGCGCGGCGCTTGCGTTCCTTTGGAGTTAAGTTCGCATCATTGTCATCCGATGTATTATACGCGGAAGATGATGAATAAGAAGTCGTCGTTACTTGAGAAGCGCCTTGAGCCGCTAAACGGCGACGTTCCTTGAGAGTCAATCCATCATTCGAAGATGGTTTTGCAGGTGAAACGGGAGCTGTTTTTACAGCAGCCTTAGAAGTCGTCGATGTAGTTGCTGTATTAGAAGAACCATTTCGGGCTGCATTAGCGGCATTCATCTTCTTATCAGCCTTTACCTTTTTGGTAGCAAGCAATTGGGCCTTGGAAAGGGGGGTTGCCGATGCAGAAGTAATCGCCTGCTGATATTCAGGCACATTCCACACAGATCCCGGTTGTCCAAAAGCATTTTGAGCATCGCTCAAAGAAGACTGAGCCCAAGAATCAGAAGCGATCGGAGGAAGGAGCGAGACCTTCAAATTCTTGATGACGGACGGAAATTCATCATCGCCATCCGAATAAAAGATCATCATATCAAAAATGCCCGCCTGATATTCTTCACCATCCGATCCCCCTATCGGAGAAGGAACATAAGCAACTTCAACATAGACTTCATCGTTATCGATGCCGTCGAACAAGAGTTCTGGATCACCTTGAGGAACCTTCACGTCGCCTTCGCAAACAAAAGCCCATGGCGCAAAAGTTACCCTAAAGATGAAGTGATGAAAACCGCCTTTTGCTTCCCTCAGCTGGAGAAAGTCTGGAGCAAACGCCTGAAATTCAGGCTTGAGGCCTGCAAAGGAAAGTACAGCTCCAAATAGAACGGACAAAACTGCAAGCTTTTTCATCATAACGGAAACTCCTGATAAAAGAATTAAGCCTTGTCAAAAAACAGCGACTTTGCGGCATCGAACATGGCATCCTTTTCGCCTTCATCGCGGCACTCTGTATAAATACGCACCTTCGGCTCCGTGCCCGACGGACGGATAAGCATCCAAGAGTCGTCTTGGAAAATAATTTTTACACCGTCCAAAGTCAAGAGCTCCCGGACAACTTTCTCCGTTTTACCAATCATAACCTTGGTTCCCGGCTGTGCCTTGCCCGCTACGGCATTAACTTGAGCAACAAGCGGAGCGCCAACGAGTGACTTATCGACTTCAAAAGCGGAACGGGTCGGGAAGAACTTACCGTATTCGCGGTAGAGATCATCGAGATATTCACCCAAATTTTTCCCGGTAACAGCCATAATTTCAAGCGCAAGAAGAAGACCAAACTGAGCGTCTTTTTCAAGCGTATTGTTGAGGCCGGAAATACCGTCGGACTCTTCAAATGCTATCAGCGCCTTCGGATTTGCCTTCCGGGAAAGCCACGGGCGGAAATTTTTGAAGCCGACCGGAGTTTCCATCACTGGCACGCCGAGCTTTGCAGCAATGACGTTCACAAAATTGGATGTCGCGACGGACTTGGCAATAACCCCCTGTTCCTTGCGCCACGTAACCATATAATGGGACGCAATTGCACCAAAGCGGTTCATATCTATCTCGCGGGTTCCGTCATAAAAACGGATGCGGTCTCCGTCCGGGTCAAAAATACAACCCAGGCGATACCAGCTCTTGCTCTGGTCGAGCACGCGGCGCACACCTTCCAAATTTTTGGAGCTCGGTTCAGGAGCTATTCCGCCAAAAAGCGGATCCGCTTCCGTACGGAGGGAAAGCAGGCATTCCGGATTGCCGAGAATAGCTGCTGGACGCCCACGCGTAGCTCCATGGACGTGGTCGCACACAAGCGTCAGGCGGCCTTCATCGAGAAGCTTCTGGATACGGGTAAACTTAATCGATCCCTGCTTGTGGAGAAATTCCTTATAAATTTGGACAGAATCTATCTCCTTCCATTCAACAGAAGTAAGCGGTTCAAACTTGAAACCGTTCATCATTTCATTGGAAAGACGGGTAATGACGCTTGTGATTTCGGAACCCGCAGGACCGCCGTCCGCCGGGTTGAACTTGATGCCCGCATAATTTGACGGATTGTGGCTAGGGGTCATATTGATGGAGCACGCGGCCTTGAGCATTTCAATTGCCGCAGAAAATTCCGGAGTGGCCATTTCGCCGCCGTAATAGATCTTGGTGACACCGGCCTTGATGAATTGCAATGCAACTGCGCGGCAGAATTCATCGCCTAAAAGGCGGTTGTCATGTCCGATCACTACGCCGCGGGTTTTGAGTTCTTCAAAACTTGCCACACCAAGAGATTCAAACAGTTCCGGGGAAGCTTCCTTATACATGCGCACAATCGCCGCACCGATGACTTCCAAATTGCGAAGCGTAAATTCAGACCCGATCTCGCCGCGGAAACCCGAAGTACCAAAGCTCACCTTGCAGGAGGCTTCAGAAGTCAGCGCCGCTTTTTTTACCTCTTCTACAAGAGACATATCCGCCGCCGGTTTGAAATCAGGGGATTGAATTTTTTTCCAAATTTGTGAAACAGTTTCCATCGGTGATCCTCTTGTGTGAAAATTTACGCCGCATAATTTAAAAATTTTCAATTTAAAAGACAAAAAACAGGTCTATAAAAGAGCCTATTTAAGGTAGAGAAATGATTTTTTTTGCTTACCCCCGAGCAAACCGAAACAGACAAGACAAAATACTTTCAAATGATCCCTGTTCAGAATTCCACATCCAACAATCTTCCGGCATTCACCTTTGCAAGAAACATCTACCGACACAGATTAAATAGAGGCAGCCAACATAGTCGTTACGAAGGTCAAGGATCGGAAGAAGGCCCCGAACAGGCATTCCATCAATGGCTCCTGCACTAGAAACTTCACCTTGATGCTTTTAATAATCCAGATGTTCCCAGAAGCACGTTCGAGTACCGCAGCTATCCGGTTATAACATCAAACACCATAATGGGCTCCTGTAAAAACAGCACTGGCGGAGTGAACAGCATGTAAATCAAGCCCGGCAAGGACAACCCCCTACTTTGACTTTGTTAAGGCTCCGCAAGAGGACTTTAGCCTGCAAGATAAAAAGGTCCAATAATTCGCGAGCTTCTATCCTCCCTTGCTGTACACGGCAATCCATGCCGGACTCCTATCAGCTCCGGGTTTCCTGAGAAATTCAGCACCATGGTTCTTCATTTCCAAGCTGCGATTTTCTATCTTTGAAGCATGATTAAAATTAAGATTGAATCTCATGCTTCCGATAAAGCAAATGTTCACGCATTGTTTTTTGTCAAAAAATCCGTCCAATTCTCATCGGTCCTTTCGCCAGAAGGCGAAGAACAGGTAGAGAATGTCCTCACCGAAATTGAAAAAGGTATTTCCGACGATCTCGACATTATGGTAATCGATGGTCACGCTACTATTTTTGTAAACGCAGCCAAGGAACGCGGAATTTCCTCGCTGGATCATCTGCGTATGGCAGGCTACCGCTTAGGTCTCCGCGTTCAAAAGAAGCAATTCAAAATGGTAAAGCTTCTACTCGCCGATGCCGCAGACGAACAATTCAAAGCGATCCTCCACGGTCTCTATTACAGCGATTATTCTTTTGAAAAGTACAAATCCAAGCCAAAGAAAACTGTAGAGCCTATCTACGAAATCGAAGCGCAGGACCGTGCTAAAGATTTTGAAAAAATCGCCCACGAAGTCGCCATAGAACAAGAATGTTTGGGACTTTGCAAAGACCTAATCAATACGCCGGGTTCCGATCTCACACCGGAAGAATTTATACACGTCGCTATCCGCGAATCGCACAGAGCGCCAGATGTGTCGATCAAGATCCGCAACGACAAGCAGCTCGCACGGGAAGGATTCAACGGGCTCTTGACTGTCGGCAAAGGCAGCCGTTATTCTCCTTACTTGGTCACACTTTCCTACACACCGAAACACGCCGCCAAGGACAAGCATTTAGCAATAGTCGGAAAGGGGCTCACTTTTGATACCGGTGGAATTTCGCTCAAGCCTGCAAAAGGAATGAACGAGATGCAAAGCGATATGTCCGGAGCCGCTGCAGCACTTGCAGCAATTTGCGCCGCTGCAAGACTCAAACTTCCCATCCGGATTACCGCAATTCTCTGCCTCGCCGAAAACAGAATCGGCTCTAAAGCCGTGCTCCCTGGCGATATTTTCAAAGCAAAGAACGGAAAGACCGTGATGGTGGACAATACCGATGCAGAAGGCCGTCTAGTTCTTTCTGACGGACTTGCCGAAGCAGGGCTCGTGAACGCGACGCACATCATTGATTTAGCAACTCTCACAGGAGCAATGGTCCGCGCCCTCGGATATGCAATCACCGGATTCTTCGCAAACGACGACCAACTCGCGAAAGACATTATCATCGCCGGAAACGCATCTTCTGAAAAATTCTGGCCAATGCCGCTCGAAGACGAATACGCCGACGAGCTCAAGGATAAATTTGCCGACCTCACCAATTGCGGAAAAAGCTCTGGAGCAATTCTCGCCGCTCTCTTCCTCCGCGAATTTATCCCCAACGGCGTTAAATGGGCGCACTGGGATATTGCGGGTACGGCTTACGTTACAAAACCTTGGAAATACACTGCCTACGGAGCTACCGGAATCGGCGTGCAGACGCTTATTGAACTCGCCCGTAAACTCGGAGGGGAAGAACCTTGAAAAACATAGACACCATTGCCGTCCTCGACTTTGGCGGGCAATATGCCCATCTTATCGCAAATCGCGTGAGGCGCTTGGGCGTTTTCACAGAAATTCATTCCCCCACAGACAGCAAGGAAAGCTTTGTCGGCGTAAAAGGAATCATTTACAGCGGCGGCCCAGCCAGCGTTTATGCCAAAGACGCGCCGGAGTACAATCCGGAAATTCTTTCAATTCCAGTCCCTAAACTCGGCATCTGCTACGGGCACCAGCTTCTAGCCACTCAACTCGGTGGCGCGGTACAACCGGGCAAAGTCAAGGAATACGGCATCGCCGACCTCAAAATTATCGATTTCTCCGACCCGATTTTCGCCGGAGTCCCCGAAAATTCGCCCATGTGGATGAGCCACGGAGATAGCGTTTCCAACCTCCCTGAAGGCTACAAGATCATCGCAAGTACGGCCGATTGCAAGATCGCCGCAGTCGCCTGCAAGGAAAAGAAAATTTACGGTTTCCAGTTCCACCCGGAAGTCACACACAGCAAATTCGGAATGAAGATCCTCGAGAACTTCGTCAATTTCTGCGGATGCGAGAAATCCTGGAATATGAAGAGTTACCTGCCGCTGATCACAAACCGGATAAAAGAACAAGTAAAAGACAAAAAGGTCTTTTTGCTCGTCTCCGGCGGTGTGGACAGTACAGTAGCATTTGTTCTATTGAATAAAGTTCTCGGCAGTGAAAATGTACTCGGCCTTCACATCGACAATGGAATGATGCGCCTTGGGGAATCCACCAAAGTAATGCATTTTCTCGAAAAAGAAGGCATGAAGAATCTGCACATAGTAGATGCCTCAAACGACTTTCTGAGGGCGCTCGAAGGAGTGACTATGCCCGAAGAAAAACGCCATATCATCGGGCGCACGTTCCTTGAAGTAAAGGATCGCGAAATGAAAGCCCTGAACCTGAACCCCGATGAATGGATGCTCGCGCAGGGAACTATTTACCCCGATACAATTGAAAGCGGCGGAACCAAGAACGCAGATAAAATAAAAACGCACCATAACCGCGTGAGTGAAATTCTCGACCTTCTCGCACAGGGAAAACTCGTAGAACCGCTTGCCGATCTCTACAAAGACGAAGTGCGCATGCTCGGCGAAGAATTGAACATTCCGCACTCGCTCGTATGGCGTCACCCATTCCCGGGTCCGGGTCTCGGTGTGCGTTTGCTCCTCTCTGACGGAAAAGAGGAAATGCACAAAGACAGCGATGTAGAAGGTCTTGCAGATTACGTTAAAAAGAACGCCATTGAAGGAGAAATTCTCCCTGTAAAAAGCGTTGGTGTACAAGGCGACGGGCGTACATACGCCCAACCGTATCTTTTGAAGAATGAAAATTTGTCCTGGAAGGACTGCGAACGCGTTGCAACGGAAATTGTCAACCGATTCAAGTCAGTGAACCGCGTCGTTTGGCAAGTCGGAGCCGTTGAAGGCAAACCGGAAGCAGTTTCGCAATTTGCAACAAAAGAAAATTTTGACACACTCCGCATTTTCGACAACATAGCGACTGAATTTCTCAAAGAACAGAATTTATACGAAACCATTTGGCAAATGCCCGTAGTGATGCTCCCGCTCCGCATACAAAACAAGCCCTGCATTGTGATGCGCCCGGTGAACAGTTCCGAAGCGATGACTGCGAACTTTGCCGAAATCGACAAGATTCCGCTTCACGATCTGTGGCTTCGCTTCAAAAAGGCAGGAGCAGGCGCACTGTGGTACGATACCACGCACAAACCCCCAGGAACGATCGAGTGGGAATGAATTGACGTGTTGAATCCTACTTGAAGCCTTCAATCCGGAAGGTTGAATTTTCATTATAAATTCTCTACCGTTCACGTAGAGTTAAAAACGACAAGACCACTGAATCGTCGGCTTCATATAGTCTGTGAGCCTTTATCGCTTTGGCTGCGGATGAGTTCACAAAAAGGGTTCTTTTGAAAAGACATGCGGAGCGCAGGCCGCAATAATAAATTAATGTTCTCCGCAAATAAGAATTTCATATAAAAAAAGTACAGATAACTGGAAAAAAGCATAGGCGTTTTCTTTTGTACACACAAAACAACAATTAGTGATACCCACCCAATTCGCAAAAAAGGTATATCCATATCAGATTCATCAAAGGAAAATCTATGAAACACCCCTTTACAAAAGTTTTTTCGGTCTGTGGCATCATTTCCCTTTTAGGAATCATTTCCTGCGGGGATGATTCCTCTTCCACAAAAACACTTGAAGACTCTTCTTCCAGTGTATTAGAAGCATTCTCTTCCTCTGGAGCTACCGGAGACAGTCTAAGTTCTTCAAGTACCGAAGCGAGTTCTTCGAGCATTGCCGAAATTTCTTCTTCCGGCAAAGGAGCACTAATTGACAACTTTGAAGATGGCGACAACGAAAGCCTTATCGGCACTTATTGGTATGCTTATAACGACAGTAAAAATGGCGGAGCTTCTACCTATACAACACCGCTTGATACTGCAGGCCAAATTGCAACTACCGCAGCCGGATATAATTCCACAAAGGCTTTCTCCATCAATTACAAATTGAATAAGGGCACTTACGAATATGATCCTTACATTGGCTGGGGTGTTACCGTTGATCTTGAAAACACAGGGCGATTCGGCGGGATCACTTATTATTACATCGGTGGCGCGCATACCATACAAATCGAAACATCAGATGTAGAAGATTATGATAATTATCTAAAATCCATACCCGCAGCGCGTACTTGGACAAAAGCCACTATCCGCTTTCAAGACCTTGCCCAAAGCGGCTGGGGAAAAGCGGTCGCGTTCAATGCCGCGCACATCACAGCAATTAGCTTCCAAGCAAAGGGCGACGGTAAAACGGATTCCCTCATTTTAGACAATCTCTACCTAATGGATTCTTCTGAAGTCGAAAAAGACCCGATTGTCAACGATTTAACTATCAACGACCCAGTGATTCCAAGCGTCACCATCGGCGACATCACTATTTCAAACCCGCTTCAAGCGAAGGCAATGAAGTACCTGAACAAAGGCATCAACTTTACAAACTGGCTCGAAAATGCCGACGGAAAGTTTGACGGATTCACTTATGGCGAAACGGACATCAAGCTTTTCAGCGACAACGGAATCAAAGCTCTCCGCCTCCCCATCGACTTGGATCTCTACGCAGACAACCGCGATGCATTTGTCGCAGACACGACAGGAGCAACAGCACTTGACATCGACACGACAACGCTCTTCACCGTTCTCGACTCCTTTGCAGTCTGGACAGAGCGGCATGGGCTCTCCTTTACCATCGATTACCACGAATACGATGGAAGCTACAACAAGACTTCTTCGGCAGACACCCGCTACCAAGCAATGATGGCTATTATGTGGAAAACGGTCGCCGCACATTTTGCAAGCAACCCCCGTGAAGATCTTTTCTTTGAACTCTTGAATGAACCAGGCATCGCCAACGGAAATATAGCGCAGGCGAATTGGACTATAACAGCACAAGGGATGATCGATTCCATCCGCACCGTCGACAACATTCACACGATACTTTTCGGCGATGTAGAATGGTATGACATCAGCTATCTCAAGAAGCGCACACCGTTCACCGATGACAATATCATCTACGTCTTCCATAGTTATGATCCGTTCGTGTTCACGCACCAAAGCGCAAGCTGGACCGAAGCCGCAACGATCAAGAACCTTCCGTTCCCATACGATACTTCCCGTTGGTCAACGCAATCTGCTTATTTCGGAGTCAAGTCCAATACAGCTTCTTGGGTAAAAACGGCGATAAAGAACTATTACAAGACCGGCAACAAAGAATACATACTCCAAACTTGGCTCACAGCAAAAGAATGGGCTGTTACAAACAACGTTCCTGTAATTTGCAACGAGTTCGGAGCTTACAACGGAGCTTCTACCGCACAAGATAGACTGAACTATCTCAAGGCTGTCCGCGAAGTAAGCGACACTCTCCAAATCCCAATATCTCATTGGGGTTACACAGGAGGTTTCTCCCTTTTTGAAAATGGAAAAATGATTGAGGGCATTAAAGAAGCTCTAGACCTTTAATCAACCGGCGTCCACACCAAGCACCGCTTTGGCAAGGACTCCGATTCCAAACGATATGGCAGCCACGGAAAGCGAAATGGCTGCCATTTCTATGAAGCGACGGAAAAAAGCTTCTTCTTTTGCAACGGAGATATAGTAGTTGAAGAAGAAAATGATGAAAAGCACGATGGCGATCATCGCCGCAAAAGCATAAACATACATCTCATTTGGAAAGAGCAGGTACGGCAATACGAGCAATGCAACTGTTGCGAGATAAGCCACACCCGTATAAGCGCTAGATTTCAATGCGTGCTCATTCCCATTGGCGCGTTCCGCAAGATAGTTGGACGCTGCCATCGAAAGCGTCGCCGCAAAGCCTGTGACAATCCCTGTCAATGCAACAAGCCGCGTATTCGCAAGAGCAAAGGTCACGCCGGCAATCGCCCCCGTAAGTTCAACCAAAGCATCATTCAAACCGAGCACCATCGATCCCACATAATGCAGGCGTTCTTCATCAAGCATCGCATAAAGAGATTTTTCATGGCGGCGTTCATCCTCTAGCATCGCCGCCGCTTCCGGTAAATCATTCTGCAAACTTTCATAACCGGCTTGGGCAAAGCGTTCATCGCGCTGCATGCTCTTCACCACAAAAGTAAAACCCATTACAATAGTCAAAAATTTGATCCAGAGAACTTTGAACAAAGACGGCCTTAGCTCATCCTTGGTATAGCCCGCCCAGATCGCCGCGTGGCGTTTTTCATCTTTTGACATCTGCTCCAGAATTCGTTTGTTTTCCGCGTTCTTCTCCCGGGAAGCTATAAACGCGTAAATCACGGAACCGAGTTCTTCATCGACCTCAGCTTTGCGGATAGCCTTGAGAAGAGCCGGAGAAAGATTTGAAGAATCCATACAAACCTCGATTTGATTTGTTGCAAAGACATACATCAATTTACGTATTAAAATTAACAAACCAAGCGAACCTTGCGCAGAGACTTGACATTCCGAAAGATTCATTGTATATTTTAAGTATGATTTACTAATCTTCATCGCTAAACAGCGATAGACAATGAAACGCCCGGTTTTCTGCGGGTAAAATATCTTACATTCATAACCGACAGAACAAATTGCAAGTCAAAAAGACTCTGCACGTTTTTTGTCAACAAAATTTATATGCAACAATTAGAAAAAGCCATTCTCGTCGGCATCATCACGCCGAAACTCAAGAAATCCTCGGCGGAAGAACACCTCGCGGAACTGGAACGCCTTGCAGAAACCGCAGGAGCGACCGTCACACGCGTATTCATGCAGCGAGTGCTAGCCTTCAACCCGGCAACGCTTATCGGCGAAGGAAAAGTAGACGAAATAAAAGCCGCCCTCGAAGCCGACAATGTGAAGCTCATCATATTCGACGACGACCTCTCCGGTTCGCAAGTGAGGAACTTGGAAGAACGCCTGCCAGGGATCAAAGTGCTCGACCGGACGGGCATCATTCTAGATATTTTCGCCAAACACGCGATCACCGCGGAAAGCCGCCTGATGGTGGAAGTGGCTCAACTCCAATACCTAGTGCCCCGCCTCACCCACGCCTGGACCCACCTTTCACGCCAAGCGGGCGGCCACGGAATCGGAATGTGCGGACCGGGAGAATCCCAACTTGAGACAGATAAGCGGCTCATCCACAAACGCATCCAAGAGCTCAAAAAAAAGCTCAAAAAAATCGAAGGTGCTAGAGACCGCCAAGCGGAACGCCGTTCGGACATATTCCAAGTCGGAATCGTCGGTTACACGAACGCGGGCAAAAGCACGCTCACGAACAGGCTCACGGCAAGCAACGTCTATGTCAAAGACCAGCTCTTCGCCACCCTAGACAGCACCATGCGCAAGCTCTACGTAGGCGACGGAAAATCCATCATCTTGGCCGATACCGTCGGGTTCATCCGCAAGCTTCCTCCCAATTTGCTCGATACATTCAAAAGCACGCTCGGAGCAGCTAGCCATGCAAACCTCATCCTAGAAGTCGTCGACGCAACCGCGAGCGATTACAAGGAACATCTGGAAGTAACGCATAAAGTATTGGAGGGGCTCATCGACCCGGAAGTCCCGCGCATCATTCTCTTCAACAAAGCGGAAAGCGCTACACCGGAACGCCGAGCGGAACTCACCGAGAACTATCCGGGCTCATTACAAGCGAGCGCAAAGGAGAACATCGGCATGGAAGGGCTCAAGAACTTGCTCATCAAACAAATGAAGATTTGGGAAGAAAAGAAGTTCACCGCCATCCAAAAGCAAAGCGAAAACCCGGACGGAGTATTCAGTGAAATGGAAAAAGAGGAAAAAGAACCTGAAGCTCAACGCATCGGGTTGTAGTTGTTCATCATCACCATAGCAAGTGCCACGCAGAACATCACGATGCTTCCCACAATCACTTGCTCCCGGTGATCATATTCCCGCATCACGTAAGAAGGTTCGGAATCCTCATGGAGTTCCTGCATCGTCGGCTGCACTTTCACAGAATCCGGATTAGTGCCATAAGCCGCAGACGCCTCTTCATCCGACATATTGAGCGTATTCACATACATGGAATCATAGGAATCCGCGGCCGACACTTTCGCAGGAGTTACAAACAAAAGAAACAGCAGAACGACAAAAGCCCCTCCCCAGGAGGGGACTTTGAAAATGTTTTGCAGAACTTGATTCATCTATCCTTAAGATTTCATTCCTTGGCCAAGCGGTCAAGGATATCGTTTACCATCTTCGGGTTAGCCTTTCCGCCGGAATTTTTCATCACCTGGCCGACGAAAAAGCCCTTAAGAGCGACTTTTCCGCCCTTGAATTCGGCGAATTGACCGGCATTCTTGGCGACGACATCGCGCACAACCTTTTCTATCGCACCTGAGTCCGTGATTTGGACGAGGCCCTTTTCCTTGACGATCGCATCCGGATCCTTGCCCGTTGCAAACATATCCGCGAACACCTGTTTAGCAATCTTTCCGTTAATCGTACCATCTTCGATAATGTTCACAAGACGGGAAAGATGTTCCGGCTGAACCTTGATCGCATCAAAGCCGCCTTCGAGCTCCTTCACTCCGCGGAGAAGTTCAGAAATGACCCAATTGGCGAGCATCTTCGGGTTCTTGCAAGTCTTCGCAGCCTGGTCGAACCATTCGCTTACGTTGTGCTCATCAGAAAGAACTTGCGCATCGTATTCCGTAACGCCGTAGTCCTTGATGAATCGAGCCCGGCGGGCATCAGGAAGTTCGGGAAGCGTGCGGCGGATCTCTTCGACAAAAGCAGGGTCGGTAACCAAGCGGACCATATCGGGTTCCGGGAAATACTTGTAATCCGGAGCATCTTCCTTACTGCGGATCATCGTCGTCTTGTCTGCATTCGGATCATAGCGCTTGGTGCATTGCACTACTTCATGGCCTGCATCAAGCGTCACGGACTGAAGGAGCATTTCTGCCGTAAGCGCCTTTTCAAGATTCGTAAAACTGTTCAAGTTCTTGATTTCCGCGCGCGTTCCAAACGGGGCATCCTCGCTTGGGCGGATGGAAATATTCCCGTCGCAGCGGATGTTGCCGTTCTCCATATTGGCGTGGGAAACGCCCGTATATTCGAGAATCTGTTTGATCTTCTTAAACGTGAGCACCGCTTCTTCCGGACTCCGGATATCAGGTTCCGTCACAATTTCGCAAAGCGGAGTCCCGCAGCGGTTCGCATCGAAATGGCTGCCAGTAGGGCTCATATCGTGAATGAGCTTACCCGCGTCCTCTTCCATGTGGATGCGGGTAATGCCGATGCGGCGCACCGTACCGTCGGAAAGCGTAATATCCAACCAGCCCTTGCCGCAGATCGGATGGTCGTAAATGGGAAGTCCGCCTGTCTGCGTAATCTGGTAACCCTTCGGAAGATCCGGATAGAAATAGTTCTTGCGGGTCCACATCGCATTCAAGTCAATCTTGCAATTGAGGGCGAGGCCTAAGCGGATAGCATACTCCACCGCCTTCTTATTGGGAACAGGCATCGCACCAGGAAAACCTAAGCACACAGGACAGACGTGTTTGTTCGGCTCCGTATTGACTTCGACTTCGCAACCGCAGAACATCTTGGTACGCGTAGCAAGCTGGCAATGGATCTCAAGACCGATAACAGGAAAATACTTGGACATAACAAAACTCCAAAATCTTATATTCAAAACCAATTTAGTTAAATCGCCGGCACAAAAAAGACCGGATAAAGCTTTTTTGGGGTTCTCGGGCGCGTCCGATCGTCGAATACGGCCTCTTCTGTAACAAAGCCGCTGCGCGGTCATTCCCTAGAAAACAGACTCGTTCAAGCAAACCAGCGCCCTAATTTCATACAAATTAAATAAATTCTCTAAGAAGCACAATATTCAAATCGGAAGCATCTTTCCACGATTCATTTTCCGTGAGAACCATATCCGCACCGCACACATAAGCCGTCGCAAGCTGGATAGATTCTTCAAAGGACATCTTGGACCTCGCACGGAACTCCGCCGCCTGCACCGAAATTTCAGCATCCACTTCGCGGAGGGAGAACCGGGAACTCCGGGTAAAAAATTCCTTGTACTCGCGGGCAAGCACAGGGCTTCCTTTAGCAAACGCCTGGAAGCAAATATCCGAAAGCGTCACCGGGGACGCCACCATCTGAATATTGCGTTCGTAAGCAACATCCAAAATTCGGAGCATTACAGGATAATAATCCGAATGAAACTCGAGAATGCGGCGAATCGGCATTTCGTCAAAAAAAAGGACTCGGGCATTTTCAATCCGGTTCATTTATACATACCTTGAAAAACAAAAGGCTCGGAAACAAATTGAAGCAATTCCGTTTTTATCGGGAAGCTGAAAAAATTATAGCATTTTAAAAATCGGGCACGGCGGTCTCACACGCGAAGAACAACAGGCTCACGAGTCAATGCTTGCAGTTGCCGACGCTCGATGCCGGACGCCCCAGGCACCTCCCCATCTCTCCTTTACAATAAAATGCAAATCGAGCGCAGCAAAGACAAAGTAGCCTCGCAGCATGACCGGACCGCTGGTGAAGCCCCGAAGACGAATGTCCCCTGAAAAGAACCGGCATCTCGTCACAGAAAGAGAATTCTTAGAAGTTGATTTTTCCAAATCTCTCAAAATTCCCCCAAAAAAGGCATCTTTCCAAAATGGGAATTTTTAAAACCAATGATTTAAAAAACTTCTAACACAATTATCATTTTTTTGCTAAAATTTACCGCACAAATACAAGGGCTCCGCTAAAAACGGTTTTGGTTAAGTGAATTTATCAAGAACCGAGCAATGGCAGGAACGAAGAGTGGCTTATACTGGATGTATTCGCCACTTTGAGAGACGAACCAGTGCGAAGTGTTATTGATAAATTCATAAAAATTGAGTTTTTAGAGGTGCCCACAAGGAAGAAGGAGATTTTCAATGAAAAAAATTTTGCTAGCCTCTCTTGTTGCCACAGCAAGCATTTTTGCCGCTGAAACAGCAACACCAGCACCGGTAAAAGCCGACACGACTAAGACCATCGCACTCGCCAAAGACACCACAAAAACTGCTCCGGCACCGGTAAAGGCCGACTCTCTCAAGACCGTCGCTACCGCCAAGGACACCACAAAAGTTGCTCCGGCACCGATAAAGGCAGACTCCGCGAAAACTCTTGCCCCTGCCAAAGACACTACAAAAGCTGCTGCCGCTCCGGTAAAGGCTGACTCTCTCAAGACTGCCGCCGCAGTCAAGGAAACAACAAAGGCTGCTCCCGTAAAGAGTAATGACGAAATCGTTTTAAAGGATTACGTCAAGCCGGCTCCGGTGGAAAACGACAACTCAATGGCAGCCCCTAGCGCCAAACAAAAAACAAAAGAAGAAAAAAAGCCACTTTTTGCAGTCGGTCAATTCGCATTTGACGTGAACGCAAGCTTCGAAATTCAAGCGGGCAAAGTCCTCTGGATGTCCGAAGATGATGAAAATGGCTACAACCTCGAAGAATGGTGGGGCCGCGCCAATCTCGCCTTGATTACCCGCTCCAATGATTTTGATGGAAAAATGTTGATTTGGATGTATCCGGGCGACTTGCAAGACAATCAATATCATACGCATCACGTCGCAGGTGGCGATACAACGGATACATACGAATACCGCGACCTCTTTGAAATCCACGAAGCCTGGGCCGAACAGCGCACCAAATATGTAGCATTCAAGCTCGGACGCTGGGAATTTACACAAAAGAACGGAGATTACTTCGGCAACTACGTCGACGGCTATTACAACGGCTTCAAGTCCGGTACCGCCAGCGCAAATGCACTCCAATTTACAATTTCTCCAACGCCCACGATGACAATGGACGCCGCCTTCATCAGCACGGAACCGAACCTCAACAAGGGTGACCTCCGCTTGATGTTCCACTTCCATGATCTCTCCGGCATTGAAGCCCTAAATCTCGACCTAGGCTATCGCACCAACATCTTTGACGAAGTCTACGATAGCGACAGCGATGTACGCCATACAATTGCCCTCCAAGGCAAAGTTCCCCTCGTCAAGAACCTTGCGAGCTTCTTCCTCGAAGGCGCCTTGATGGGTATCGATGCAGAAGAAACCTACGTTAATTCCCAAGGCCGCGAAAAGACGCGTTCCGTCGACATGGTGGCACCGCTTACCGGCGGTCTCGTCTTTACCCCGAAGGATTACCGAATCATTCTCGAAGCAGAATACATGCACAACCGCGAAGATACCGAATATGCAGAAGACAGCAAGCACATCAAAGACATTCTCGGAGCCTTCTACATAGAAAAGCCTCTCTCCAAGCGCTTCACGCTTTCTTTCGGTGCGCACAGTTATGGGAATTCGAGAGATGTCGAATTCAACGGCAACCTCATCGGAACAATCAACTAGACGCTCCTAAAACCTTGATTTTGAAAGGCTCCTCACAAGAGGAGCCTTTCTTTTTCTAAATTAAGCATGAAAATTTTCTGCATCTAGCGAGGTACAAACAAATGAAACACTTTTACGTTACCACTCCTATTTATTACGTAAATGACGCACCCCATATCGGGCACGCCTACACTACGGTCCTCGCGGATATCCTCACCCGCTTCCACAAGATGCTCGGCTTCGATACGTTCTTTTTGACAGGCACGGACGAACATGGACAAAAAGTAGAGCGCGCCGCTAAAAAGCGCGGCGTAACGCCGCAAGAACACGTAGATGAATACAACCTCCGCTTTAAGAATTTATGGCAAAAGATGGGGATCGCCTACGATTATTTTATCCGCACTACAGACAAGGACCACAAAGAATATGTGGCCGAATGCCTGCAAAAGCTTTTTGACAAAGGCGAAATTTACTCCAAAGAATACGCGGGCTGGTACTCCGTAGGTGAAGAACGCTTTTTTACCGAAGGCGAACTGGACG
>Ga0172377_10003327_pt1 | contig 16493 bp, 9 predicted proteins | sample Pumphouse3metaG_FD_119749 | JGI IMG/M metagenome (GOLD analysis project Ga0172377, IMG submission 119749) | Leachate microbial communities from a municipal landfill in Southern Ontario, Canada - Pumphouse #3 metaG | ecosystem: Engineered > Solid waste > Landfill > Unclassified | place: Canada...
ACACCTCGTATATTATTGTTGCTTTATGCTTTAGGCAATGAATAACAACGAGGTGTTAAAGTGAATTATCTAAGAATAGCCCAAATCAGTCAAGTCAAAACTTCAAATCTGGTAGAAAGCAATACCAGTTTCCTATTTAGGCGGTTCAAGTTAGTGAGTGTTCTCCGGCGACATGGCATTGGAAAAGATAAGAGATATCCGATTCAGTACATGATGTATCTGATGCTGATCATTATGCTTCAGGGATCACGCTCTCTGTTTTCCGGGATAGCCAGCCTTCAGGCAACAAAGCTTAAGAGTCCCATCAACAGTATGTTGAACAATGAGTTCTATAACTTCCACACTCAGACATGATGATTTCTGCGTGTTCATCCAGGCGTCTCAGTCTGGCAGCTCTGCCCTACTTCAATCTTAGCAGCTTCCGTTGAGCCGTCCTGCCCTGCTGGCGGATTCGTGCGAAATAGATTCCGCTACCTATAGTCTGCCCATTGTCGTCCTTTCCATCCCAATCGTATTCTCCGCTTTTCGTTGCGCCAAGGCTGCGCACCAGCTGTCCCCGCAGGTTGTAAATCTTCATATCCGATATTTGCTTTTCATCACTTCCCTTTACTACCAGTCTGGTACTTTTTGTGAAGGGATTGGGATATATTGCTGCAATCTGCAATGCTGGTGAAACCGGAGCCAGGGCATCATCATTGCTTACCGATTCCCCGAAACCAACAGTTAATATTTGTTGCAGTTGATCCCCCTGATTAGCTGCGTAGATGGGAAAACTGAATACTGCGCTTTTTCCCTCGCCATACTCATGGTAAACCGCTACAGCCAAGCCTTCATATTCTCCGTAAGCTGAATTCTGCTCATACTCTGTTGCATAAGTGTACCACACTTGCGCTCCGGGGGCCGGATACAGAGCTTCCACCCTGGTAATATGGTCTTCCAGGAATTCAAAGGTTTTATCCGGATCGATCGTAAAGTCTCCAAATTGATCCACTTGGGAGATCGCCCCAGAAAAGCGTGCCAGAGTACTGAAGTTTGCCCCGGAAATTCCCAAAACACTGTTTATATATGAGTCCGCATCAAAATATACAGGATATCCGGCATTGAGTTCAAATGCTTTGGTGGGATTGTAGCCGGTATAAAGCAGCTTGCCTCCAAAAGCAATATAATCCCGAATCACCTCCCTGATGTAATAGGGGGAGCTTGCGTCATAGAGATCCGTATTGTGCCACACTACTGTGGAGTATACGCAAATATCGTATAAGCTCAGATCCCGGTCAAGCGTTATTATATCCAGAGTATCATGATCAAAGCCATCCATAGCATTGGCATAATACTGATCCACCATTTCATCTGTGGGTTGAAAGGGATTTGAGCCGCTACCATCGGAGCTCTCGTCCACTATCAGAATTCCTTGATCTAGGCTTACCGGACGTGATATACTCTGGCTTCCATATTCGCTTGTATTACCATCATTATCGATGGCTTGCATTTGATAGTAATAATACTGTTCCACACTGCCAAAGACATCAGTATCTATATATGTACTGTCGCTTGCATCTGCTGTGGTAAGTAGAGAGAAGGATGCGCCGAAATCCGTGCTACGATAGATACTATACCCCGCCAGATCGCATTCCTGATTTGTTCTCCAGTTCAACCTTACTGCATCTGGGATTGGGCTGGCGGTAAAATCCTGCGGTGCCATTGGACTACTGAAGGGCACTCCGGATGAATATTGGCGATAGCTATCGTTTCCCGAGGTATCTACCGTATATACCATCACATTATACATTTGCCCTTCCACCAGACCTGTAACCACATAACTGTCAGCATCATACACGGCTATCGCTTCGCTTTGTTCCGGATCCCCCGTGCTGACATGCAGCATCACATGATCGATATCGGAATCAAGGGGTTCCTGCCAGGATACCAGCAGAGAATTTCCGTCACCATAGTCCCGTACTTCCAATCCGGATACTACTTTCGGCATATTCGCAAAGCTTACGGTGCTCACTAGAGAGCCTTTTATCACTTCCGCACAATAAGCTGGATTCAGATTGGCAACCACATCCTCATTACTGTGATACACGGGGCTAAAATCCTGTTCATAGAAATATATTACCGGATAACCCCTGCTCCAATAGGAAAAGCTGTCGCTGCTGGAGCTATTCAGGTTGCCAAAATTTGCGCTCAACGAGCTATACTCACTCACCAACATACTTGCATACTCGCTTTGTGCCAAATTGCCGTCGTAGGGCATCAACCGCACTGTATCAAGGTTGTCGGGGTTATTCGCAATCATATCATGATTTACCATCAGTCGAATGTTCTCGCCCATATCCACACTGTTCTGAGCGCTGAAGTGCGATCCATACAAACCGAATTCTTCAGCAGCAAAAGTAACAAAGCGGATGCTGCATTTTGGCTGATAATTTGCCTGCACCAATACCCTGGCTGTCTCCAAGGCGGCTGCCACTCCCGAAGCGTTGTCGTCTGCTCCCGGGGCAAAAGCTAAGGGATTCGTATAAGTTATGGAATCGTGATGTCCGCCTACTACCACGTATTCATCCGGAAACATGGTGCCTTCTATGGTAGCGACCACATTGTATTGCTGAGTATCATTCCAGGTAAATTCCTGCAGATGAGCATTGCTGATACCAAAGCGTTGAAAGGTGTTCTTGATCCAGTTCGCCACTTCCAAGCGGTTGTCTGCCAAAGCATAGCGTGTCTGCATATCTTGCAGAGACTGGATAAATGCTTCCACACTGTCTGCCGATACCATCTGGGACAATTGCGCAAGCTCAGTTCTATATTCCAGCACCTCAGGATAGCCAAAATCACTGTCCTGAACCGTTATCGGATTGAGGAGCAGATTGATAAACTGAGAGCTACATTCAGAGCGTAATTTCACTTCCCCGACTTCTGAGAACAGCAACATATCGCCATTTGGTAGCTGGTGGATACTGCCCAGAGTCTGAATCTTTATACGCTCCAGAGAATCTGGCGATTCAATCAGATATAGCTTCTCTCTGCCTGCAGGCATACCCAGGTATTCAAAGTCCGGATACACTGCAGGATCCAAGGCAGCTATTATATACTCGTCATTGTAATAATATATTGTAGCGTCTGTTCTTTGGGGACTTTTCACCCACTTCAGCGGATCAATACCTTTCTCTGCAGTCAAAACAGACAATTGTAAGCCCGACGCACTCAGAAGCGCTGCTATATTCACCAGAATAGCCAGAATTATGGTTCGTTTCATTTGCTCTTCCTTTTGAAGATTTGCTAAACTAAAATTGTTGCAATTTACATTCCAGCTAGGGCGTTTTTTTGAACCCCTCGGTGGTATCGATAACAAGGCCAAGCCATTCGTGATAATCAATTGGATATATTTCCATATCATATCGATATACGTTAGCTGGTTCTGGATTAATCCAGATCAGGCAAGTCATTACTCTACAGTATATTATCACTCAGCACTTAATTGGCACAAGTCTTGCTTATTAGATGCGGTAGATAATGACAAAATTAATAGGAGACAACCAATGAAGAAGCTATTTATGCTAACCCTGTTAGTATTGCTGACTGCACTACCCTTATTGGCTCAGGAAGCCGAAGAAACAACAAAGGACACAGAGGAAAAGGAAGATCAACTCATCATCATGAAGCTGAATGATCTGAAAGATGTGGAGAACACGGATTCAATTTTCCAATTTAGAATGAATGTGGATAGAGAAGCAAAGGATGCCGCTTATTTTGGTTTGTATCTGGAGGATCTCACTTTCCCCAAAGCTCAAGAGCTGCATTACAATGGCACGATTGGAGTACTGATCACAGGGGTAGTCGAGGATTCTCCCGCATGGCATTTCCGTTTACGTGAAGACGACGTGATCACTCATATTAACGGAAAGGAAGTTACGAATTACGCTACTTTCGAAAAGATTCGTAATAGCCTTCGCGCCGGTGATCAAATCAGCCTCCGCCTGTTTCGTGACGGTAAAACCGAAAGCATGGATATGACGGTTGGCAGCCGTAATAAAGACCTGGTAGATGTAACGGATCCAAAAGTTCCCGGCAAGAAGAAACTGAGTGCTGGTTATGGCGGTGGTACCTGGATACCTATGTGGATAGATCTGGATATGGAAGACATCAACTCCATCGTGACTCATGATTCCCTGGGCTTCAACAAATTCCGTGAAGACGGCCTCTTGCAACAAGGTTTGGGCGGAAAGCTCAGCATCGGTAAAGGATACTTTCTGGGCGGTCAGATCACGTGGTTTGAGGATACCAAAAAGACTCAGAACAACAGAGTGGGCATGAGCAACTATCAGATATATATGAGATACAAGAACTTGCTGGGTGGCGTCACTTTAGATAAACGCATCCCCATCACCAAGAACCTCTTGGTGGGCATGGGCTTGATGGTTGGCGGATCCTACCACGATTTAGAATTCATAAATACCGACGGAAATTACAACTGGGGAGAATTACCAGATACCATCACCGGATCAAACAACACTCATTTCCTGCTGCATAAAGGTTATCTGAACGTTCAACCCAGAGCCGAGATTATGTATCGCGTGCTTTCATGGATGGGCCTCCGTGCTGAAGTGGGCTATACTTATGGCTACTCTCTCACAAGAGATTGGCGCGTGCACGGTCTGGATGATGAAACCTTTGAAGTTCACGGTTCTCCGGACACTCCCTTCCAAGGCATGACCATTAGTATCGGCCCTTGGTTCGGTTTCTAAAGCTATAAACAAAAGCACTCCCTAAACATCCTGGCTCCTTCTTTCCGGAAGGGGCCTTTTTTATATTCTGCATAATAAGCTAGCACAGATGTTCTCCCCTACTTCATCCTTAATCTTTCCCAGTATTTCATCTATTGGCGAAGCAGATATTATCCCGTTATCATCGAGTGAGCACTCGACTATCCCCCGATTATATCTACTTCAGCACTGCTTGAAGCATGGGGATGAAAGAGCCCTTGCAGATAGTGAATTGTACTCTTATGGTGTGGCTCTTTCTACTTCATGTGATCTCATTATAGTGTAGGTTTGAGTAGAAGGCGACTTGTAGATCCGTAGCTCCGAGAGAGAGACGTAGCTTCGGAAAGCTACGATACGTCTCCTTTACCCCAAACCTTTGCTGCGCTCAGCTTTGGAGGCCCCGATCGTATTGATGCGCCAAAACAAAAATATTGCTTGACAGCCAAGACGACATTTGAATATTAGAAAATTCTTTGGTTCTATAAGGAGGTATTATGAACAGGCTAATGAAACCATTTCTTTTTATTGTGCTTTTGGTTTTATTAATTTCATGCGAAAGTCGTAAGACTGTGGCTCCGGAAGTATCGGGGTATCCCACACTCAATTTCGCTGAGGAGAAGATTGATCTGGAAAATGGAGAGTATAGATTCAGGCAGATTATCGCAGTACAATCTCATAATCCGGAGAATTTCACCTATGCCTACAAAGTGGAGACTCTTCAAAATCTTTCCCTGCCGGGTATTGAAACAGATGATTCCGGCTGGATATTATGGCCCGGTGCTACCATTTGGACAGATAAAGACGAATTGAGTTTCGATTTTGAATCTGTAAATGGAAGTCTGACTAACCTGGTAAATTCCGTAAGCGCCAGGATCAGGTTTCCGGATGGACATATAGAAGAGCTGTCCTCACCGTTCAAGAGCAATCGGATTTTCGGTAGCAGATTGATTAGCCCCTCAGAGTATGGGGGCACTTATACTCTGGGGATCGAATTCATTTTGACGGAGGAGATTGGTGATGTATATGTGGACGGCAATTACGCTCATCATTTCATGTATCGCATCAATCAACTTGATTCCGACCACAATGTAGTCTCGGAGGGAACCTGGTACAATTCCATAGACTGCCCAGACATCCGCAGGATTCATCTGTCTCAACACTCCGAGCCGGCAATACTGAGCAATGAAGGCGATAGTTTCACAGAGTTCGAATATTATGTGGTAAGCAGAACCGGGGTCATCCAACAGGATCCGGGATCATTTGTATTCCGGGCTATATCTGGATTCCGGCCAGTAGCTATGATCTACCCCCAAACCGCCGTAGGTATCGGAGCCTATCATTATACAATGCAAGATCCCGGATGGGATCCACCCTTACCTACTAACAACAACGGTTATTTCAGGTCTCTGTGGAATAATGAAGGAGTATGGGAAGCCATCAACTCCGTGGATTTCAAGCTGCACATCCAATGGGGATACAGTGGACAATACAACGATAATAACCCCATAAACACTTGGGAAACCAATGTTGTCCTGGACGAAAACGGGGTAGATTACTCCAGCAACATAGTCGCTTTCTGGTTGCGTTTTGATAGTGACCCCTTCCCTAATCAGGATTATTATGCAGGCTCTGAAATAGTTAATGATACTAATGGAAACCCCTGGCTGAGAATTCATAACCTGAACCATATGAGCCGATATCATGTATTTGAAAACATGAATGATGGGATTCATTTGTTTGAGGTGATGGCGGAAGATCTTCAGGGTGAATTGAGTGATGTATGCCGATATGAGTTCAACCTGGCGCATTATGACGCTCCTTCTGCACGAGATGGATTGTTGATTATCGATGGCGATTCGGACAATGCAAATATGTCTCCTGATTATTATGTCGATTCGTTCTACTCCAATGTGGTACCGAGTACATTGGCGCCGGTATATTCCATGGAATTTGGTCAAACAGTATCAGCGGCTGCAATGATGAATCGCAAGGCTGTATTGTTCCACGCAGATAATCCTGTGTCATCAGTCGATCTTAGGAATCATCTGGATGCTTTGAATATCTATCTGAGTAATAATGGAAACCTGATTCTAAGTGGTACACACAAACTGATGAACTTCATCACAGAAACGAGCATGCATTATTATACTGAGCATATCATCAGTGATAAGTTTGGGATCAGCGATCCTGGCTTACTGGAAGTAATGGGTACGGGGCTACATTTGAATCCATTCTTTATTAAGGGTATTGGACTGCAGCAGTATGGGGATATTCCACTCAATCTGGGAGATCCCTTCAATCCCATTGTGGAACTCGGACAAGGTCTATCGGCTGTTCTGCTCCTTGACCCAGCGCTTGATCTGGATTGGATTTATTCGGTCGGTTGTAAACCAGTAGACCACGAAGTCTTCCCACCCACACAGGAACAGTATGAATATTATTCCTCGAAATATGTGGGATATCGCCACAACAGCGGCCAATCCAAGGTTGCAGTATTCACATTCCCTCTGTCCTACATGCAGGAGGAAGCCGTAGCCAACATGCTGGAATTGGTGGCAGAATATTTTCTGGCTGAAGATTATGCTCAAGGGAGGAAACAATGAAACGTCTAATGTTGATTACCCTGATGTTGCTGGCTATCGCTGCATGGGCTTTGCCCCTTGAAGAGAGAAACCCGGATCGAATGATGAATGATTATTATGTGGACAACGGAATTTTTGACTTCACTTTAAGCAATTATGGCATAATATCCTCTTTGAACTATCTACAGGATTATCGCCTATTGTATCAATCCGGCATCTGGATCTCGGGCAAGAGATACCGCAAAGATGATCTGGGCCGCCAATTGTATTGGCTACACTATCCACCTCAGGATGCCAATGATTTGGTGTACGAGGGGCATGAGCTCTGGAATCCAGATCTGGTCGCAGTTCAAGACACACTTAGTTCCATAGGAGTGGATGGTGATGATGATCTTCATGAACTACTACCGGCATACAATCCCTTGAATGAGTATGAATTACCTTCCATACTACCGAATGCCGCGTACTATTATGAGAATGATAGAGTATTGGAAAGCCTTATGGGAGTTCCCGCTCCGATCCCCTTCGATCCCTTCAATAGCGAGACCTTCTGTTTTTCCATAGCCCAGGAAGGCTCATTCGAAACTCCAGGCTTCATTACTCACAGCGCTTATTTCTACGACTATTGTCCCTTTGGCACTGAAGGTGATCGGGATTATGGTTCCTCTTCTAGCGTAAACACCCATTATCCCCTGGGTCTGGCAGTACATCAGGAAACATATAGCTGGCCCGTTCAGGATTATTATAAGTACTTGGTTCAGAAGCATGTGATATACAATACCAACGCAGAAGCCAAGATCGAAGACTTGGCCATCTCTCACTACTTTGATGCAGATATGGGCCCGGCTTCCGGGAGCATTGTAATTGCCTCAGATGATAAAAGCGGATTTGTGAAAGGTGAGGGCTATGAATTTGCCTATAGTAGGGATGCCAATACAGGCTTCGGGCAGATACCGTATTATATAGCATCCAAAGTCTATATACCAAATCTGCCCTTCTCGAAGAATCACGCATGGTACTGGCGGGTAGGTGACGGACCGGATGATTATAATCCCCTGAACTACATCCCATATACTATAACAGCAAATCAGAAGTATTGGCTGGCGACCGGCAGAAATCCCGATCCATCGAAATATACTCCCCTGCGACCGGAAAATCCTAACGTGGACGAGTATGAGCAGCCCAGTCCCAACGATACCAGAGTGCTGAACACCTTGTATGGGGCTCAACCGGGGATGGTTGAATACGATGAAACAGATAACGAGGGTAACTACCTGTATCGTCTCTCTCTGGAACCTCATGAATCCATCACTTTCTATGTGATTCAATTTGTAGGAGACTCCCTGGATGATCTGAAGACTCAGTCTCAAGCGATAGAATCCTTCATTGATAATGATTTCTATGTAGATCCAGAAGGTGATCTCACCTCAATCCCTTATCTGAAAGCCATCCAAAATCAGGCCCCGGATACCTTTGTATTGAACTGGTTTTCCATGACCAATCCCCATCACTTTGAAGTAGCATGGAAAGAGTACGGACAACCGGCTTCGCAATGGAACATCATTGAAATTCCGGGAGACAGTCGCAACTATAACCTGAGCGGGATGAATCCCATTACCTATTATGAGATCAAAGTGGGAGCGGTTTACTACAACCCCGATGAAGTGTATCTGGAAAGCCGCACTTTACTGGCTAATCTCACCTACATCGCAGTTGAGGACGAACTGATTACTGCAGTACCCAAACTAACAAATTATCCCAATCCCTTCTCGGGACAGACCCGGATCAACTTTGAACTGGATAAAAGCGCTCATGTGAAGCTGGATGTGTATAACAGCAAGGGGCAGAAAGTGCGCAATCTCAGCAATGGGATATGTGCAGGCGGACTCAATGAATTTGCTTGGGATACAAAAGATGATAAAGGTAGGAGCTGCGCCAGCGGAGTATATTACCTAAGGATGAAGAGCGGAGACAAGATATCCAAGCACAAGCTACTATTGATAAAATAAGCTCAACAACCGGGGCGGGTAATGCTATCCGCCCCCTTTTCCATAGTGTTCTAAAGAGCCGATAATCCGGCTTATCTACTGTTTTACTTTCAGCTCCAGCGCCAGGTACAGCATGGCCATTCCCAACATAAAGCTGAACAAGGTCATAGCAATGGACGGAATCACAGCATACATAGAAATGCTTAAACCCAGCTGCATGTTCCAATACATTATAAAACCCTTTACTGCGACAAAGATCTCGTATGCGCCAAAGGCGAACCAGAGCATAGCCAGAAACCAGTATTCAAAAGTGAATACCGCGCGCAATGGGTTATTGGGATCCTTATGATTTGCCAGAAGCCTGATCCCTGAGATCAGATAACTAAGGCTTATCAATAGAAGCACCATTGAATATACCATAATACGGAGAGAAGCATCTACTTCGCTAAATGAGGATTGAACCCTTAGAAAGAAAAATGCTCCAACTATGCCGACAATAAGCGCTACAATATTCCAGATGCGTGTGCCACCGATGCTGTAACGCAATGGTTCTAATTTCGGTAGAGTTGCATCATCGGAGATATCAATCAATGTGTCCGCGGGGGTGAAGTCGTAACCTCTGTTGCTTAATTCATCCATGATAGCCTTATACACTTCACTATCAGTTTCGGCACTTTCAAACAAACGCTCCAGCTCTTCGCTTTCGTAGCTGGTATAATCCGGGTTTTCGGGGGCAAGACCCGTTTCTTGATCTTTGTAATCCATTTTTTGTCCTTTAGTTTGATGATGGCAATATAATTAAATGCTCTATGCTGTCAAGCCCGGAATCTGAATGTGCACAGAACACAGATATCGCTTGACTGATTTTATTTTCGGAATATGATGGAAAAAAGCATCTGCACAATGTGCTAAGTAGGAGATACATATGAGAATACTGTGTACAATCGTGATTTTACTCAGTCTATTTGCTTGTAGCCAAAAAGCCCCTGAGCTTTCTCAGCAAGAAATTGACGCCATTCTCTCTGAAGTTGAAGCAAATGTGGACAGAGTCGTCCAAGCAGCAAACAACCTAAGTACATCAGCCTTGGAAGAGTATTTGACCGACGGTCCTGAAGCAAATTTCTATATGTCCGGCGCAGCCTATAGTAAACAGGATCTGATTGACATCACCAAAGAGGAGTTTTCTGGCTTCACTTCCCAAAACCTGAGCATCGTAGAACACAACATCCGCTTCATCCAGCCTACCACCGTACTGTATACTGCACAGATGAAGGGTGACAGCACTGACAATCAGGGCTATCAGGAATCGATGAACTACACTGAAACATGGCTTTGGGAAAAGCAGGACGGACGGTGGCAGGTTAGCCATTTACACGAATCCTGGGAGTAACAAACTAAGCGTCCATTCTTCCATGCTTTGAGGCAATCCAGCCTCATGGTGGAATTGTGCCCATTAGAAAGCTCGTACCGAAGGGAGCTTTTGATTCATTCGGCAGAAGTATCTGCCTTTTGGGAATTTGGCAGCCCAGTAGCAAAACGACATTCATGCCTTGACGAGTCACTAAAGACAAAGGATTTCAATTGACATATAAGGCATCGTCCCAAACAATGAATCATAAGAGCGAGATGGAGTAGATCATGTCTTTTGTACATTTACACAACCACACCCAATATAGTCTTTTAGATGGTGCCTGCCGGGTTGACCGGATGGTAAAACTGGCCAAAGACATGGGTATGCCTGCGGTGGCAATCACGGATCATGGTAATCTGTTTGGAGTAATAGACTTTTACAAAACGGCCAAAAAGGCGGATATCAAACCAATCATCGGCATTGAAGCATACATTATCAGTGGCGAATTGGAAGACGAACTAAGCAAGAATGATCCCCGCAATCACCTGGTTCTGCTGGCTCAAAACTATCAAGGCTATCAGAATCTAATGAAGCTATCCTCGATGTCTTATATCAAGGGTTTTTATTATAAACCACGCATTTCCAAGAGTTTGCTCCAGAAACACAGCGAAGGTTTGATCTGCCTTTCTGCCTGTATAAAAGGCGAGATTCCCTCCCTACTCAGCAATAACAGGGTTCGGGAAGCGCGGGAAGCGGCATTGTGGTATAAAGAGCTCTTTGGAGATCGCTACTATCTGGAGATCCAAAACCACAACCTCGAAATGGAAAAGACGGTGATGCCCCAGGTGATCGATCTGGCAAAAGAGCTGAACATCCCGCTGGTACTGACCAACGACTGCCACTACTTGCATCAGGAAGACCATGAAGCTCACGATATCCTGCTCTGCATACAGACTGGGAAACTGCTGAACGACCCCGGCAGAATGCGCTATAATACTACTCAACTATACTTTAAATCTCCTCAGGAAATGCAGGAAATATTTCCTGATCTGCCTGAAGCCTTCGAGAACACAGTTAAAATTGCTGACCGCATAGATCTGGAATTGCGATACGACAAATTTCTTTTACCCAAGGTGGAGACACCTCCAGAATTTAGCGAAATGGGAGAATATCTGCGCCATCTGTGTTATCAAGAAGCTCGGATCAAGTATCCCCAGCTTAATGAGGAGGTTCGCGATCGAATAGAATATGAGCTGGGCGTGATCAAGCGTATGGGCTTCGAGGGCTACTTCCTGGTGGTGAAGGACATCATCGACAATGCCCGCAAGCAGGATGTTCCGGTGGGTCCTGGTCGCGGATCGGCAGCAGGCAGCATTATTGCCTATCTATTGAACATCACCAAAATTGACCCCATCAAGTACGGTTTGCTCTTCGAGCGCTTTTTGAATCCAGACCGCGTCAGCATGCCGGATATCGACATAGATTTCTGCGCGCATAAACGGGGAAAAGTCATTGATTATATAGTACAGAAATATAAACGGGAAAGCGTAACCCAGATCATTACCTTCGGCACTCTGGGCGCGAAAAGCGTAATCAAGGACGTGGCGCGAGTGCTTTCTGTACCTGCAGCAGATGCCAACACCATCACTAAGACCATCCCCGGTCTGGTAAAAAGCCTGGAAGAAGCACAAAAGCAATTCCCGGAATTTGTACATCTGATCAATCAGAATGAATTGTATCAAAGCATCTTGAAACATTCCATGGTATTGGAAGGTCTGGTGCGTCAAACCGGTATTCATGCCGCCGGAGTAGTGATTGCCCCTGGAGATCTGACTGAGTATGTTCCTCTGGCCTGCAGCATCCAAAAAGACGGAGAAAAGGTTATCCTAGTTCAGTATGAAGGCAAATGGCTGGATGAGCTGAAAATGCTGAAGATGGACATCCTGGGATTGAAAACCCTTACACTGATCAAGAAAACCATCGATCTGGTGCAAGAAAGCCACAATGAAAGTATTGATATCGATAGCATCCCCCTTGATGACAAAAAAGTGTATTCCATGCTCAGTAAAGGCGAAACCGACGGTGTATTTCAGTTTGAAAGCGATGGTATGCGCAAATACCTGATCGAATTGAAACCCAATATGTTTGAAGATCTCATTGCGATGGTAGCGCTGTATAGACCAGGTCCCATGCAGTTCATCGATAGCTACATCGCTCGTAAACACGGAAAAGAGAAGGTTATTTACGATCACCCCTTGGTCGAAAATGCCCTGAAAGGTACTTATGGCGTAACGATATATCAGGAACAGGTGATGCAGATATCGCGGGAATTGGGCGGGCTTACTGGTGGTGAGGCAGATACTCTGCGCAAAGCCATGGGCAAGAAAAACTCCGAATTGATGATGAAGTTCCGAGAAAAGATCATCGAAGGAGCGGCAAAAAACCAGGTCCCATCCAGCACCATCGAAAAGATCTGGCAGGATTGGCTTCATTTTGCCGAATACGCTTTTAACAAGAGTCATGCCACATGCTATGCATTGGTGGCATATCAAACGGCATGGCTTAAGGCTCATTACCCGGTAGAGTTTATGGCCGCTCTGCTCTCCCTGGAAGATGATCCCAGCGCTGTCCCGATCAAGATCGAAGTATGCAAAAGCATGGGCATCAACATTATCCCGCCTAATATCAATCGCAGTAATGCAGAATTTAGCGTTCACGATTGCGATGTGCTTTTTGGTTTGAGAGCCATCAAGAACCTGGGAGATGCTGCAATGCGCGCGATCATAGAAGAGCGTGCTCACAACGGCCCCTTTAGCAGTATCTTCAATTTCTGCTCGCGACTGGATAGCTCCTCAGTAAACAAAACTGTGCTGGAAAGCCTGATCGCCAGCGGTGCAATGGACGAACTGGAAGGTAGCAGAGCACAGAAATGGGCAGTAATAGAACAAGCCCTGGCGCTATCCAGCGGAGATCAACGCGACCGCAGAAGAGGACAAACCACCTTGTTTGACCTTTTCGCAGATAAAGAAGACGATAGCGATTATTTCCCGCCCCTGCCCAGTGTAGAGGATTGGACATATCTGTATCAACTGGATCAGGAGAAAGCAGTACTGGGATTCTATATGAGCGGACATCCCCTTTTCGAATACCGCAGCTTGGTTAAAAACATCTGCAATGCCAATTCCATCAGCGGTAAGACCAAGAACAGCGAACTGCAAATGGTAGGAATCGTCTCAAACATCAGCAGAAAAAAGGATTCCAAGGGCGATCCCATAGCTTTTGTGGAAATGGAAGACCTTAACGGTAAGTTTGAAGTACCACTCTTCAACAAAGATTTTGTGAAGTTTTTCCCTTTGATACAGGTGGGAAAAGTGTATTATGTCTTGGGCAACAAAAGCGGCTTCAACGGTAATGATGACGGCATATTGAGGGTGCTACCAGCGGAGTTGATATTGTTTGATGAACTACCGCAAAAACTGGGTGGCAACCTGAAGCTGAGACTCAATCAAGCTCAGATCAAGAAAGGTGTTTTGGTGGAAGTGGCCAGCTGGATAAAACGCAAACCGGGGCAAGTCTCCCTATTTGTAGAAGTAGAAACTAAAGATAATGAGTATTATTCCCTGCAAACCAAGCACAGCGTTTTTCCGGATAACAGCGTATTAGCTTGGCTGGATGCACAAAAGATAAATTACAAACTGGAGATTTTCAGTGTTTCGCAGAATCCTGCTTAGCCTGGCAATACTGTCCATGTCATGCCTGCCTGTATTTGGTCAGGAAATAATGATAGAAAACTACGCGAGCGGAGTGGATATCTGGATACTCTTCCCATACGATATTTTCATCTTTGCCAAAGATGCCGATTACTCCGAGTATCAGGTATCCACTCAGATCACAAATTCCCGCGGAAAACAAGTAGCAGTGGATGAATCCCGCTTGCAGATTCCCAGACGAGATTGGCTGATAGGCACCGCCATCCCTTTCTACAAGAGTTATAATCTGACAACGGGAAATCATCAGTTAAACGTAAGCTTGAGGAATCGTAAATTGGGAGATAAACAAAGCTTCAGCCGTAATTTCAGCGTTGGCAGCCAAGCCACCGAATTGGGTCAGGCCTACTTGATCGCCAAGCGAGAGGACTTCTCCTATCTCCCGGATAACATGAGTGTGAAAAGTCTGGATAGCCTGACCTTGAGACATAGTTTCGCGGTCGGCGCCAGTCAATTGCGTTTGGATCTGGATGGAGAAGAACATGTCTATGAGAATCCAATCAGCCCCTTTGAGCTGGATCTGAAGAGCATCACTGAAAAAGATAGCATTCAGAATCTGCAGATATCAGTGGATGAGATGAACATCCGTTATCAATTGGAACCTTTGCTGTATAAACCATGGTTTTCCTTCAATCTCCGTTATTCTCTGAAAGACCAGATCGCTCAACTGCGCTATGTGGCAAATCAAAACCAATGGCAAACCCTGCGCAGAGTTGCAGCCAATAAACGCTCAGAAGCAATTGAGAGCTTCTGGCAAGCCAACGACCCCACCCCCGGTACTCTGCGCAATGAGAACCGAGAGTTCTTTTATCAGCGTGTGCTGCAAGCCGATGAACAATTTAGCATTCATAAACGCATGCAAGGCTGGAAATCCGACCGGGGAAGGATTTTTATCAAGTATGGACAACCAGACCAGATTGCCAGTGACACATTCCCGATCGGACGACCACCCAGTATAACCTGGCATTATTTTCACCTGAACCGCAGTTTCGTCTTTGTTGATGAGCGTGGTTTCGGGCAATACACATTGAGGAATAAAGAAGATGAGTACATCGATAATTAAAAGAATCTCGCTATGCCTGACGATACTGCTGCTATGCATGGGAGTCGCAGCACAAGAACGCTTGCACATGCATATTGATTATAGTCGTTTTCTCGGTACGGATAAGAACACTGTTCTGCTACTCGATTATCAAATCCCCTACCGCTCCCTGATATTTATAGCAAAGAATAACGCCTATTTTGCTGAAGTGGATGTGGAAGTACAGATATCAAACCAGGACTCAGTGGTCTATACTCAGAGTATTACCGACAATATCGGCATCAGCAGCAAACACGACGCACTATCCACACAAAAATCGTATCTGAACCGCATGAGCTTCATGCTGGATCCGCATAGTTATACCCTCAGTTTCAAGGCTGTGGACGTAAACAGCAACAAAAGCTTCATCTACAGCTTTGAAATCGACGCTCTACCCACCGATACCCGCATCAGCGATGTGGAACTAAACAGCCGGGTATATGCCGATAGCAGCTCCTTTCTGCAGAAGTTTCGGCGCAATGGCAAAGTCTTCGAATCCCTGCCATCAATAATTCTAAACCGGGAATACCACGATAACGCTCACATCTATTTTGAGATATATACTCCAGAAGAAGAAATGGGAATGGCACAACTATTGATATTAAGTTTAGAGCATAAAGACGAGCTGGTGATGGATGAGTATATGGATATTGTTCCCCACAATCCCAGTGAAGGGATTAGCCTGAAGATCCCGCTGGAAGACCTAAAAGCCGGGATATATGAGGGTACTATCAGCTTGCAAGCTGGAGAATCCACAATCAGCCGAAGCTTCGACTTTGTGATCTCCGAGGAAGTGGAATTGATGCTGAGCCTCTTCCCCGATACCGAGGATGAATATGGACTGATGCGCTATTTTATGGCCAGCAAATTGCCTTCAAACTGGGATGCCATGAACGAGGAGGCAAAGCGCAGACACATTACGAACTTTTGGAAGACCATGGCCACTAGCACCGGAATG